>JGI20225J20221_1000217_pt1 | contig 133162 bp, 113 predicted proteins | sample BioMet4_FD_20221 | JGI IMG/M metagenome (IMG submission 20221) | reverse complement strand
CGTTAATTAGCGCTCTAGTATTTAATGTCGGCGGCCTGTGAAGTTTCTGGCACGCCGCAAATTCTATTTTTCCCCCGGCCCTACTAAGAATGGACGTGTAAAGTATGGCCCCTTGACCTTTTGTCTATAATGTGTAATAACGCCCTATAAAGAGCTATACCCTAACGCGGTGTTCTCCCCTAGGCGTCAACAGCCCGCCATTAACCAAAGCTTACCCAGGACCGCATGTACACACGAAGTTGTCATCCCTACGCGACAAGGAGAACTGTTCCTTGAAACACGTCCTGCCTGGACTTTCTAAAATAAGCTTCGACGACTTACGCTGTGGCCAGACCGACGCGGCTATTTATATAGCTACTTGACTAGGGCTAGGACAAGACTACTTTACGAAAGCTAAAGAAAACTTCTCTATTACCTATACAGCCAAGTCGGGCCCCATACTACTAGTGCGACTTCATCTGTTATAACTATAAGGCGCGCTGTTCTTACGTCTATGATTATAAGTGTAGCCCATGATGCCCGTTAAGGTTCCCCGCATACGGACAGCGTCATATTATATACAAGCTTATAGATAAGGTGCCCACTCGAGCCATTTTTTATTTTGGTTTCCTATAGTGTGACATGATAAGACGGCGACCGTAGTATGCATACTTACGTTGGAATTGACGTACGGAAAAGGAAAGGCGCCCCGCCGTCCTAGTGTATTAACAGTCTCGGGAATTTTTTTGACGGATTCTTGTACCGGCTTATTGTAGGCTGTCACCCCGACCAACAACAAGGACGCGAAGACTTTCAAAACCTGATTTTGCGTATTTTTTTTGTTATTCGGATTCCTTACGGGACTTCTTTTATCTGGTCTTTGTATAAAAACTTTTTCTTTGTGACCGTGCTGGGGACGCGAGCCGTCCTGGCGGCATATAACAAAGCGTCCCAGTATGCGGGCGCTTTTTTTCAGGCGTCCTGGTGACCCGCCTGGTCGAGGCCCGAAAAAGTAACAGCCCGCGGGGCTTGAGCCTGAAAGGTTACGACGCATTTTCTAAAACGGCGGGAGCCTGTAGGCATGCGAAAGTCCCTAATGCCTGAATGGTTACAGCGGAGAGGACCGCCCCTTGTCGCTAAAAATGACCTTACGACGCAGCCCTGAGACCATAAGCGCTAACGTCGCGTACACCCTTGAACTTTCACCTACGCTGGCTTACCGACCTTTCCGTATCCCGCCTCTAGTAGTCGGCGCTCCCGCCTATTGTAGTACGGAGTCAATGAAATTCCTACTCCCGCCCCCGATTACTTCGCCATAAGGCGCCTCCGACCAAGGTGGTGGCGCTTAAAAGTAGCCTCATACCTAATGGCTTCCCGCGTCGGTATATAGTTCCCTGCTGTAATTTTTACAGTGAACAACTGTAGCCTGCCGTTTTTATATATAGGGCTCCTTGAACTTGTGCTAATACAAGCGTCGTTAGGCCTACTAGCCGCTCCCGAACAGGCAGCCTAGTAATGCCCCCTTGTCCTTTGCCCTTCATACGCATTTCCGTTTTGATAATGGCTTAGAACTAAAGTGACTCTCTTTTTGATCCCAGCTATAGGCCTGAACGCCATCCTAGAGTAGTCCGGCGAAGATGCAAATTAGGAGTATTAAATCCATTGTCCGCATTATGGCAGCTACACTTATCCTTACAACGCCGAGGGGTCGGCATATACGTATAGTCATTTTACTATAGTCTGTTTAATATTGAAACTTCAAGCAACGACCTGTTTTTTGTGTGTGTCTGGCGTGGTTGGTGAGTGGTGGCGGGTCGAGAGCGCCGGGCGGCGTCTTGATATACATGCTTGCACTGGGCGCGTGCCGCTGGTGGTGGGTGCGTGCGTGATGGTTATGGTGCTGGCGAGTAGGTCGTGGGAGTGCTGGGGAACTGGTTGGGTAATAAAAATATAGATAAAATATCGCATATTAACCATGGTACTTATAATGGTTGGCTTATATTTTAGTCGTATCTGTTCCTTCCTCCGGCCCATACTTATTAGACTTTAAGAAATAAAACCACTTGCCGACGTCTGCCTAGTTGGCGTTTAGGTATCCTCAGTTTAATTTAAATGGGATGACTAATAGTACACTGTACTTTTTCTAAACTTTTACATACTACCTTTCTTGGACGCCACGCTTTCCGGCGCGCAAGGACCAATGCAAGCGTATCCAAGACCCTTACTGCACTTAATTATAGCGTAAGATACTATTCGCCATAAGACAATATAAAGTTGACGAAAAGACAATACTTAAAAGACTGCTCCTTATTATTTATGTGAGTCGGCTATCCCGCGAGGACTCTTCCTACTTAAATGGCGTACACTATATTGTCTCTCGAATGGCCACGAATATAGACTACACGGATGAGACCACCAAGCCTTTGATTAGTGCAAGCCTGCGGCTTCGAGTAGAGAGTAACTTCTTGGCCTGTGTACGTCAAGTAGTAAGTACTCCCTATTCATAGCATGCCCATATACGCATAGAGCAGGACGCATGGTGGTGTCAGGGCGCGTGGAGCCTACCTTAAGTAGAAGGCGAGATTCTCTTGGGACGGTCCTCTCTTGGACAGTTCCATAGCGTGACTTCGCTTCTTAAGTGAGAATGACAGTCTGCTTCCTTTCTTAATTTACTGAAGGGCAATTCGCACTTTTTTATTAGTTTCCGAAAGCCGGGCATGACTAATTTACTGTTAATGAGTCATGGTAAGTGTTATGGTAGAACCGACCGCTTAGGAGATGAACGATATAATAGTTATACAACCAGCTCAGCTAGCTTAGTGGCTCAATAACGCGACGCGCATTATTTAATTACGCCAAAGAGACTGGCTTTATTGACTCACCCGAGGTGAGGCCCTATTTCTATGGGTAGAGTTAACGAACATTTTGACTCAGTGTACTGATATAAAGACGACCCCCTGAGTCTTTAGCGATGAATATATCTAGAAATCTTATCGTTATGTGGAACATAAACCTTTAGAGCTAACGAGGTATCTTTGTGCATGATTAGACCTATACCGAGACTGGAAGTTATTACGTAGCAAGTCTAATAAGGAGCAGATTACTACTATCCTCCAGTAGCAACCTATCTGACCTAATACAGCCTGTTTAAGTTAATAAGAAACGAACTCATAGGCTATGTTTAACGGCCAGAGTACCTCTAACCCACTTGGGCGCCGTTCGATAGACACTTAAACATACTACTGTTCTAGAATGCTCTTACTCACGGGCCAACAACTATAGTTTTTTGTATAGCTTTTACAGCTGTGCACTTGTTGTACAATAACAACAGTTGGTCTGTTCGTCCATGTTTTGTTTATAAAGCTATTACTACAGGCTTATCGTCATTATAAACGATCTACACTTTGGTTCGTGTTTTAAGTCTCTTCCTTTTCCTATTTTTCATCTGTGATGATCTGCGTACTGGTACACCGTTCCTTGAGGGAGTCCTGTAGCCTCAACGTTTAGTAGATCTCGCGCTTAGCGGTTATTGTCCGGGCTCAGCCCTAATTAATGACATGAAATGTTTTTCTTTATAAAATTTTTTCGACATAATATACTCCTGTTGACAGCAGACTGTATGTTGGTTAGAATTATATCAACACATTGTTGGATTTTCAACAAACAGTATCCGGTAAAACGATGTGTTCCCGACACAATCATGTGATGTGTTGGAAAGACAGCAAAAACATGATATTTTTTAATGATTAAGTGAGGTATGAGATGGCCGACAACCGAAGAGTTAAATTGACCAAGCAAATGATCAAGGACGCATATCTGGAACTTCTTGAACAGTACCCGTCCGAAAAGATATCCGTGACTGATATCTGCAAAGCCGCAGATGTCAATCGTTCCACATTCTACATGTATTATGATGATACAGTCTCTCTGAGACAGAAAATCGAAAACGAAGTTCTCGAACAGCTGCCGGGCGCATCCGAGGAAGCCGACCCTCTGGTTTCACAGCATCAGCTTCTCGATACTCTCGAACGCTTCTTTAACTATATCCGTGAAAATCAAAGACTGTTCCGTATCCTGCTTCTGCAGTCCGACAGCAAATCTTTCAACAATCTGCTGATCGACACAGTCCTGAAAAAATTCCATGCCAGCGAAGCCGCCAAGAATCCTACCCTCAGAAGATATGGTTATGTTTATGCCGTCAACGGCGTCATCGGCATGCTGAGCGCATGGCTCGAAGAGGATTTTCCGATCAGTTCCCGGCAATTCGCAGAAATCGCCTATAACATGTCCGCACTGTCCACACATATTGATGAAATCGACATGACTGCGCACTGACATCATTACTGCATCTTTTCAGCAAGTGACAGTTTTATATATTGAACTATGTTCCGGCGTGTAATACGATATCCGGAGGAGATGAGAATATGAATAAGATAGTAAAAATCACATCTGTACTGACACTTGCTTTTTTTACCGCAGCAGGCATGCTGGCCGCGCCGGCTGTCCATGCGGGCAGTGTTATCAATGCGCCTGACGCGCATTCATCTGCAGCGGCAGCAAGTACTTCTACAGCAAAAACTCCGACCAGAGCGGAGCAGAAAGCTTTTATCAGATCGAGCGCCAATTTTTCGATCAGACTTTTCCGCAAAACAGCGGCGGGCGAAAGCGGCAGTGTTATGGTCGCGCCGATGTCCGTACTCACTGCGATGACAATGACCGGCAACGGTGCCGGCAGCGGATCCGCAACGCTCACGCAGATGCAGAAAGTCCTGGCCGGCGGAATGAAAATTCAGAAGCTCGACCGCTGCCTGCAGTGGTGGACAGGCAGGCTCACTTCATCAGGAAGCGCAAAGATCAGGACCGCAAATTCGATATGGTACCGCGATTCCGGCGACCTTACGGTCAACGATGCATTCCTGCAGACCAACAAGAAATATCTCAATGCCGGTGCATATAAATCGTCCTTTACCAATTCCGAAACCGTGCCGGCGATGAACAAATGGGTATCTGATTCTACCGACGGCATGATCCCTTCGATCATCGAAACGATCGGCGACAGCGACATGCTGTACCTGCTGGATGCGGTCTCTTTTGACGCAGTCTGGAAAGACAAATACGATGCGGAGCAGGTTTCAAAGGCAAAATTCACAACCGCAGACGGCACGAAGCAGACTGTCGACATGATGTATTCCGAGGAAATGTCATATATCAGCGACGGACGTTCAACCGGTTTTATCAAGCCATACAAGAAAGGCTACAGTTTCGTCGCCATCCTGCCGGACAAAGGCGTGACAGTGAAACAGTATGTATCCGGAATGACGGGAACGAAATTCCGCAAAATGATCCGCGGTGAAAAAGATCTGTTCACTGAAGCCGGCATTCCTAAGTTCAGCTGTGAGTATTCCAAGAATCTGAACAGCACTCTGCAGTCCATGGGGATAACGGATGCCTTCAACGCCAGTGCCGATTTTTCCCAAATGGGCACTCTCAAAAACGGCGGTCTCTGCATCGGCAATGTCCTGCATAAAACTTACATTACCGTAAACGAAAACGGGACCAGAGCCGGAGCGGCAACATCCGTCGGCATGAATGCGACATCCGCCTACACACCTCACAAAGTCATCCTGAACAGACCGTTCGTCTACGCGATCATCGACAACCATACAGATCTGCCGGTATTCATAGGGACAGTCACGAGCGTAAAATAATATACACTTCAGGCGACAGTAATTTCTTTAACAGCAAATTCGATAAACTTCTGCGCCGCAGGTGATATTTCTCCGGGCGGCGGGGAAGCTATCCCGATCGATATTTTATACGCAGGCGCAAATGGCAGGACGGTCACATCCCCCTGCCATTTTTTTGCCATGAGCGCATTATTCACGCATACCCCGAGCCCTGCAGCTACCATCGAATACGCAGTATAATTGTCCGCTGTCGTATAGATCACATCTGGTGTGACCCCCGCCTCTGCATACAGTTCTTCGGCATTCGTTCCACTGCCGGGCATGATTTTTATGATTTTTTCCTTTGCCAGAGCACTTACAGGAAATCGTTTTCGTCCCGCCAGCGGATGATCTTTCGGCAGCCAGACCACCATTTCATCATCGTACAGCGGAGTCCAGCAGCCTTCATTGGTGTCCCCGCTCATAAAACAGATATCGGCTTCCCGGTGCTTCAGCCATGCTTCCATCTGACTGCGTCCGCCTTCCCGTATGTCGATCGTGATGTCCGGATATGCTCCGCTGAACATCCTGATTATTCCCGGCAGTCGGCAGGCGGCAATACTATACAATGTTCCGACAGTCAGCCTGCCGCAGGTGAGTCCCCGTATATCCGCGCTCACCTGTTGTGCTGTTTCATTCCAGCGGACAAGTTCGCGCATTACCGGCAATATCTTTTCCCCTTCTGAAGTCAGCGTCACACCTCCGCGGCCTCTGGCCAGCAGAGTCAAACCGCACTCCGCTTCCAGCGCATTCATCATCCGGTTCACGCCGGACGGCGTATATCCGAGAACTTCCGCAGCAGCTGAAATACTTCCGAGCTCCAGGGCTTTGATCATTACCTCGCATTTTACAGGATCCATGATATTCTCATCTTCTTTCGCTTTATGTGACAATTCGGCACAGAATATGTGTTGATGTTTCGCTTTATTCACCTTTACGCATATTATATACTTGCCTTGTAATAAAGGCAACGGATCAGACACGATCCGGACGGGTACTTAAAATGAAGAAAGAAAAAGCAGAATTCATACTGACATTGATCGTGATGGCGAGAAGTTCGTCATACCTGCTTATGAAACTGGGCCTGAACGGGATCGGTCCTTTCAATCTTATCGCACTTCGCTTCCTTATAGCATTTGCGGCAGCGGGAATCATTTTCAGACGCCGCCTCCTGCATATGGATAATACGACAATAAAGGCCGGTATTATACTCGGCCTGATGATGTTTGCTATTTTGACTATGCAGATATTCGGCCTAAAAACAATGAGCTCCTCCGGCGCGGCTTTTATCGCCGGCACTACTATCGCCTTCGTTCCCCTGATCCACGCGCTTATCCGCAGGCAGCCTCCCGAACCCAAAATATGTCTGCTTGTTCTGATGACGATGTCCGGTATCGCCCTTCTCTCGATACGTCCGGGTTTTGTATTTACAGGAGGATCGGCGCTGTATATGGGCGGTGCATTTATTTATGCCGTCCACATAGTGACCTGCGACCATTTTGCCGGGCGCATCGATGCTCTGGCCGCGGGAATATTTGAGCTTGCAGTTGCAGGTTCCGCCGCATTCGTATGCTCTTTCATATTTGAAAAGCCTCAGCTTCCTCAGAGCATGTCCGAATGGGCCATCATCATGGCCCTCGCTCTTATCTGCTCGGCATTCGGTCTGGCAATACAGCCGATGATCCAGCAATATACAGAACCCGAACGTTACGGTCTTTTGTGCGGACTGGGACCTGTTTTTTCCGGACTGCTGGCTTTCTTTTTTGTCGGCGAGATGTTCAGTATGCGTGAATTCGCCGGTGCAGCAGTAATACTTATGTCTACAGTCCTCATGAATAAAGTCCAGCATGCGCAGTTCTGCAAAGCCTGAAATCTGCCGGTCACCCTATCCACTTATTCAGTTTCTCCACTAGTATATTCCTGTCGATCGGCTTGGTGATGTAGTCGTTCATCCCGGCCTCGCGGCTGCGCTGAACAGCCTCCGCGAAGGCGTCTGCGGTCATGGCGATGATCGGCACGGTTTTAGCATCCTCTCTTTCCAGAGCGCGGATAGCTTCAGCCGACTCATATCCGTTCATTACCGGCATCTGTATATCCATCAGCACAGCATCGTATTCACCGCTGCCGGACTGCGCGAACATCTCTGCGGCCATGGCGCCGTTCTCCGCCTGATCGACCGTCGCTCCCATGCTTCCGAGAATGCGCACCACGATCTCGCGATTGATGATATTATCGTCGACCAGCAGGAATTTTGACNTGCGGACAAGCGTTGCCGCACTGACGTTTTCGTCCTGTCCGGACACGTCCCGGTCAGTTCCTTCCACTTCTGCCTGAGGCAGATCAAGTATAACTGTAACAGATGTTCCTTCGCCCTGTTTGCTGCTGATCTCTATTGTGCCGCCCATCATTTCCACGATCCTCTTCACTATTGAAAGTCCGAGCCCGGTCCCGCTTACCGTCTGCTCCGGCGAGTCGGGATTATTTTCCTGGGCAAAAGGATCGAACATCATCTTCTGAAATTCTTCACTCATGCCGATACCGGTATCTTTGATAATGAATTTGCACCGCACCATGCCGCCGCCGAGGCGGCTGCTTTCCGAAATGTATGTGACAGTCCCGCCGGCCGGTGTATATTTAACGGCATTGGAGAACAGATTCATGGTTATCTGATTCAGACGCACCTTATCTACAATAGCAGCCGTTCCCGCTTCACGTCTGTCAATAATACTCAGCTTCAGCTTATGCTGCTCGCAAAGCGGCTCGAACATGCTGCGCACCTTTTCAATATATTCCTCGAAAGGATACGGTTCAGGATATAATTCGATTTTTCCGCTGTCGATCTTCTGGATATCGAGGATATCGTTTATCAGTGACAGCAGGAATGCATTCGAAGCTTCGATCTTGCCGATATCTTCAAGCAGCTTTTCTTTATCTTCGAGATCTTCCTTCGCAAACTGAGTCATCCCTATGATTGCGCTTATCGGCGTACGGATATCATGACTGATGCGCGACACAAAATCAGTCTTGGCATTGTTGGCTTTTTCAGCTTCTATCCTCGCCTTGTTAAGTTCGCCGATTTTTCTCTGCTCATTTTCGTAAAGCTCTGTGATATCCGATCTCAATACAAGGATATCCCTTTTAGCATTATCAAGCCAGCAGTACTCGAGCCTTGCGCAGGATATCTTTTCACCTGTTGTTTCCGTATACGATGAAATGTATGTGTCGTTGAATGCAAGCTCGCCTGCGATATTTTCTATGGCAGTAATGCCCAGGAAATACTCGAGTTCGTACGGATCGACAAATCCTCTGCTCACGTATCTGCGGCACTTTTCATAATCCAGGATATTGCCGGATTCTTCCGCCTCCACCCATGACTTCCTGCTGACAAATTCAAATGTTTTCGCCGGCAGATGTATCAGTCCGATATAGTCGAAGTTGATATTTATCAGCCTGTCGACGATCTGCTCGTCTCTTTTTCTCTTATCGATGTCGAAAGAATAAGTCACTGCCTCGATATCTCCGTTATATGGATTCTCCATCATATCGAGGAAACCCTCACGCCAGTGTCTCTCTCCATTCGCATATAATACAGGATACTCGATCGACACAGATTCGATCCCGTTCTTGTATTTTTCCAGTAATAATTCCCTGTTGAATATACCGTAGAATTTCTCTCTTACTTCATCATCATCGATCAGCCTGGAGAAATCTTCAAAATATCCGTCCACAGACGCGGACTTCTGCAGTTCCAGGACCGACTCAATTTTGCTGCTTCCTTTTTGTCCGTCGCCGCACCAGTTCCTCGACAAATTCAAATGGAAAGATCCGTAAGAATTCGGATTGTCCAGCTGAACATATGCCCTGTTGAATTTTTCCTCCTTCTGCTTCAATGCAGTAATATTCTGCCCGCAGCCATACACCGTCAGGATCTCTCCGTTATCATCTCTGATTTTCTTCAGAGTCATCCTTTCATACTGCATTTCCTCCTGAACCGGAAGCTGAAACCTGAAATCTCCCGATGATTCCTCGCTCCCGTTTTCTATATCCTCATATATTCTGCGAAACAGTTCGCGGTCTTCCTCCATAACATACTGCATCAATGACTCCGGTACATTTTCGATCACCTCCGGCACTCCGAGGCTTTCACAGATCATACGGGTATATCCCTTCTGCAGCATTGCCGCACTGTGTTTTTCAGCATCATATGTCCAGATGATCAACTTGGCAGTCCGGGTGGCATCGTCATACATCTTCTGGGTTTTGAGAACTTCCTGCTCTATTTTCTTTTCATCATCAAGACTGACAAATGATGCATAATAGTATCTTATTCCCTGCTTTTCATATGCATATCTGAACTGATTATTGATCCAGTGTCTTTTCCCGTCTTCACCGGCAACGCGATACGATACACTGCCGATGGTCTTATGCCCCAGATTGACCTCCAGGAATTCATCTTCGAACAAATGCCTGTCATCATCCACCAGCCATTCCGCCGGATCGTCACTCACAGAATCCCAGTACCTGCGGCTGCCGTGATGAAGCCGGTAAAAACCGTCATTCGTGTATTCGAGCCTGAGCCTGCCGTTATTATTTGAAAAGACCGCAACACCTCCCGGAATGCTGCCGAGAATAGTATCGATCTCGTTTTTGCCTGACTCGATGATCTGCTGTTTTTTATGCGCTTCCGTAACATCATGTACATAAATCGCCGCAGCTCTGCGCCCATACCAGTCCATCTCAATGCAGTCTATTGACAGCCACCTGTCTCCTCTCGCAACATATTCCGCTTCCGAATGATATTCTCCGTTTTCCATGCGCCCGATAGAACACCACTGACACGGCTGACTGCATTCCGAAATAAACTCATAGCATAGTTTCCCGGAATAATCGCTTTTCCCCCAGTACTTCAGAGCAAGGTCGTTGGCATACAGCATTTCATATGTCTGCATGTCGACTACATAAATATTTGCTGTCGTCAGATCAAGAAGCTGCGCCGGCCCTTCCATCTCAGATGAAGTGCGGGTGTACGCGACTGCCATGACAGGACAGCCCTCATACGACCCGATTATACGTCCGCTCGCCTTGATCCAGATACTGCCTTCCGCGGCATGATAGACCCTGTATATAAACTCTTCATCCCTGCCGTTCTCAATAATGTGCGAAACACGTGCACGTACTCTGTCCCGGTCCGCACTCAGGATCATCGCGCCCGCATCGACGCTTGTCGCTTTTTCATATTCCTCCGAACTCATGCCTGACAATCCTGCCAGACCGGGAGAAAAGAAAAGCGTGACCAGCCTGCCGTTCTCAATTTTATATATCGCAAAATCGCCGGGATTGCTCTCTGCGATAATTCCGATAGTACCTTCATCCAAAACCCTATAATTATTCATGATCTGATACCCTTTCGGTACAATAACACTTATATAATATTATATCGCCTGCAAAATCAATAATCAATGAACAGCTCCCTGCCGCCCTGCGCCCCGAGGATCTCCTTTACACGCGAGGTGTCGACGTTGCTTCCCGATATTATAGACAGCACGCTGCGGCCACGGAAATGTTCACTGTTTTCCATTATGGCCGCGATCACCACTGCAGAACTGCCTTCGATTATCATGTGATGTCTGTCTATCATCCAGGCCATCGCCTTGCGTACAGTATCTTCGTCCACGAGGATGATCTCGTCGACGCACTTGAATGATTCAGTAATGTTCGGTTCTTCGATGAGTCCGCCGAGTCCCTCCGCAATGGTCGGCCGGAATTCCACGTCATTGTTCAGCTTCCTGTCGCGGAAGGAGTAATACCACGGAGGCGAGCAGTATGTCTGCACTCCGATCACTTTAATATCCCTGTTTATTCCTTTCGCGGCTATGCCCTGACCGATCATCAGTCCGCCTCCGCCCGCCGGCGCCAGTATNGTATCTATNTCCGGATGCTCGAGCAGCGCCTCCAGTCCGGCGGTACCCTGGCCCGCTATCGTCGCCGGATCGAGATACGCGTGGACAAATGTGCTGCCATTGCTTTTGCACAGATAGTCGGCATGAGCCTGCGCCTCTTCATAAGTGTCTCCGTAAACGATGGCTTTTGATCCGAACCTCTCGATACCTGCGATCTTGCTTTCCGGTGTACCTTTCGGGACTACTATATCCGCATGCGTCCCGACATATTTCGCCATATACGAAACAGCCTGCGCATGATTTCCCGCCGAGGCGCAGACGATTCCCGCATCAAGCTCCTCCTGCGACAGCGAAAGAATCTTGTTGGCGGCGCCTCTTAGTTTGAAGGACCCTGTGATCTGCAGGTTTTCAAGCTTGAACCAGAAATCTCCGCCGTATTCGTTCGACAGCGGGATAGATTTTTCCAGCGGTGTTTTACGCACAACATTCTTTATCCTGCTGCGCGCTTCAATAATATCAGTCAGTGTTAACCCATATGCAAATTTATCTGCCATATCATGCTCCTTTCGCATACACGCAGATTGCCGGCTAAGATATCATTTATTCAAACGGGAATGTATAATCGAGGCCGTACATATCGCGGACCGCGATAAAATCTTTCTGTTCCGACACATTCATCGGCACGCCCTTGTCCTTGTGCTCGAGCCAGAAATCCCATTCCTTTTCACCCGCGGTATAGATGCGGTCACAGCCCGGTGCCTTTTTCGAAGCGCGCAGTCCGCGTATTATGCCGCCTGCGGTCTTTTTAAATGTTTCCAGTCCCATAAACGCCTCCGGATCTATAACGATGAAGAAATGCCCGAGATGATAAGGGCGCTTGCCGCCGTCCTCATCCTTGTTCGTCAGATCCTTCATGAACAGTCCGCCCGTGAGCGCCGCCGAAAGTATCTCCACGACGGCCGCATAGCCGTATCCCTTGTATCCCGCCAGTTCATCGCCAATCCCGCCCAGAGGAGCCAGGGCTGCCGTTCCCGCGCTCAGCGCCTTCAGTATCGCTTCACTATCCGTCAGCGCATCGCCGTCTTCCGATATTACCGTGCCGCGCGGCACTTCTTTTCCGCTGCGGGCATAATATTCGATCTTGCCTCTCTGCATGATGGATGTCGCGCAGTCGAGGACAAACGGAAAATCTTCGTCTGTCGGGAACGCAAACGTCAGCGGATTCGTGCCCAGCATATTTTCGACGCCGAATGTCGGCGCAACTGTCGCCCTCGCATTTGTACCGGTAATGCCTATCAGTCCCTGCTTCGACGCCATCATCGCCCAGTATCCCGCGATGCCGTAATGCGACGAATTGTTTACTGCCGCCATGGCGATGCCGTTTTCCTGCGCCTTCGCAATGATACTGTTCATCGCACGATGGCTCGCGACCATGCCCATGCCGTCGTGCGCATCCGCGACCAGTGTCGTGCCTGTCTCTTTTATTACCTCATAATTCGTGACCGGATTTAATATGCCGCTGTTGATACGGTCGATATAGATCGGCTTGAAGCGGTTCACACCATGACTGGCAATGCCTCGCCTGTCGCTTTCGAGGAGCACCTCGGCGCACACCGCCGCATCCTCCTCCGGCACACCTGCCGCCATAAATGCATCTTTCATGAAACTGCCGATCAGATCCCACGATACATAAGTTTTTTCTGCTGTCATTGCTGCCTCCCGTCTGCAGTTATCCTGCCTGTGCCCTGCGGATCCTCGTATCCGCTGCCGATCACACCTTTCAGCGTGTTCTCCGCGTAATACGCAAGGACATCCACATCTGAAATATATTCGCGCTTCAGCGGCTTCGCGCCCCGGAACATCGACATCCCGTCTCCGTTCTGGCGGAGCGTATAAAGAAGTCCCGCCGTCGTGTATTTTTTCGTCAGACTCAGCGCCTCATATTGCTTCGTCTTTTTATTATATACCTTAATCTCCTTCACGCGGTATGCACCTGCCACTTTCACAAACATGCCGCTGCCGTTCACGACAACGGATGACGGCACGGAAGCGTCAATAGTATATTTCAGCCCTGATACCTGCAGGAAACCGCCGCTTTCCGCCGGATATTTCGCCGCGCCCATTTCGAGGGCATCCCTGATCTGTTTCCCGGTCGCCGATATCGCGCAGGCCGAGCCTCCGAACGGGAATATATCCAGCATGTTGCCGTAATTGACTGTTCCCGCCTGTAAATCTTTCCTGATCCCGCCCGCGTTGACCAAAGCGATGTCGGTTTTCATGACACTGCGTAACGCATCGGCGCAGAAATCGCCGAGATTTGTTTCAGCCGCGCGGACCGCGCGCTTCCCGGTTGCCGGATCTATGATCGTCAGCAGTTCATCCGCTGTGCATACCGTTTTATTGAGCGTACCGGCGTAAAGATCCGTCTGAGCTTTCACCTCGGCTGCGACGGCTTCGTCACTGCCCGTGTACGTATCTGTCGGTATCAGTGAGGCGGTAATATGGCCGCTGTCCGATATCACGAGTCTCCCCACATTTTTAAAGCCGGTCCCGGTCTGCGAACAGATGACTGCTTTTCCCCGGGAATTCGTATAGGTGTTCACCGCATACGTCTCTTGCGAATGTCCGTCAAGCACCGCGTCTATGCCGTAAGTATGCGATATTACTGCCTCGGATGTCCAGCGCGATGTCGTGCCCGACAGGCCGAGATGCCCGAGAGCGATCACATAATCCGCTCCGTTCTTTCTCGCCGCATCAACGGTTTTCTGCACGCGGCTGTAGAGCATTTTACCTGTGCTGTCCGAACAGAAAGTATAGATGTATTTGCCCCTGCTGTTCTGGAAATAGGAAGGAATCGACTTGGTGATCGATTCCGGAGTGGTAATGCCGACAAAGGCCACTTTCCTGTCGCCGTAAGTTCTCATCGTATATCCGCTATATACGCTTTTATTGTTTTTTGTGTATCGGAAGTTGCAGTCGACCACCTTCGCTTTCAGGATCTTCGTCAGCTTTTTCAAACGCGGAACAGTGTAATCGAACTCATGGTTGCCGAGAGTCACGACGTCATAACCCGCGCTGTTCATGATTTTTATAATGCTTTTTCCTTTGGAAAGCGTGCCGAGCGCACCGCCCTGGATGAAGTCACCGCAGGAGACGAGCGCGACGTTTTCCGTCTTCGTTTTCACCTCTGCCTTCATTGCAGCCGCCTTTGCGTAACCGTCAGCTGCACAGTGCACATCATTATCGTAAAGCACGACGATGTCGCTGCTCTGCAGCCCGTCCGACGGTGAACTCTGAGCGTCAGCCATAACCGGCATGCTCATTATCCCGGACATCGATACGGTCACTGCTGCCGTCAGTAGCACAGCAAATATTTTTTTCATGCAGTTTGTCAGTTCCATGATCACGCCATATGGTCCTTTCTTGTTTTCAGGAATTTATGCATTATTATGACGCAGAACAATATGCCGACTGTCCCGCTTATCGAAAACATTATATTTGAGATCCGGGCGAAAGGAATAAACGACCCCGCCGCCGCCGAAATCATTACTGCCGATATCGTTATCGCCAGATGTTTTTTTCTGCTCCCGCCGTCAAAACGCGATGCGAGAAGAAACAGTCTTCCTGATACCGTCGAGAAAATCGCAAGTACGATGATGCAGGAATAAATGAGAGACAGCACCGGCAGATAGTGCTGTATTACTGCCAGCATCGGCACCTCCGCGCCGGCGATCTTGTCCATGGTCGTAAGGTCGAGATATACAACGATACCCTGGGCGCCGAAGTATACGATGCTCGAAAAAACGCCACAGAGTATAGCTTCTTTATATCCGCTGCAGAGTTTACCCGTCGCCGACACCCACGGGAATCCCGAACCGGCCAGAAGACCCGCACAGGCCACCGCGCTGAATATCGGATTGCTTATCCCGAAAATATTTGCCGGCAGCAGTTCGCCGTCTGCCACATACTTGTCGACATTCACTGACCCGGATGCCGGAGTTTCGCCCGAAGTGAAAAACACATACAGCGCGCAGCAGAAAATAAAGATGATAACAAAAACGCCAATATAGCTCAGGACTCTGATGAGTTTCTTCAGGCCGAGCAGCGCAGCCAGGATGCACAAAGTCCCGATGAGGACGGTCCCCGCAAATTCCGGTATCCCCAGGTACTGTTTCATGGTTGCGCCGGCGCCGCTCATCATTGTCAAAATTACGAGTCCAATGCTGAAATAAACATACGCATCAAAAACCGCGCCCATTTTCCGGCCGCAGAAATACCTGTATATCGTTTTGTCATCCTGAAACTGCTGTTCATAGCCGACGATATACACCGGCGCGAGAACCAGCGCCAACAGCGCTATTGATATCAGCATCCCGATATAGGCGTATTTCGCTCCGTAGGCCGCGAAAAACTGCTGCCCCTCTATCCCCGTGGCAAAGCCTGATCCTATGTTATAACCGGCGAAAGATGCACTGGTCAGCAGCACCGCTCCGCATATCGATTTGTTCTTCATGCATTATCCCCCGGAATGATTTCCTGCCGGACGGAATATCCGTCTTTTTTGAAATCAGAATTCGTGAACTCTATTCTTTCCGGGATCACCCTGATAAGATGCAGCGTCTCCGGCAGGTCCTTCAGTGACCCGACAGGGATCTTCCTGTGCTCGGCCTCCGCAATATATTCACGGGAAAACGGCTCAATGATTTCCGCCGTCCCCGTTATCTGCATCCCCTTGATTTTTCCGAAGCCTTCATATTTATCAAAAATCGCCAGACAGACATTTTTATTTTTTTCAAGCGCGGTGAATTTTTCCCCGCCTTCCGTAAATATCCGGAACGAACCGTCATGATATGTATATTCAAGCGGAGTGCAGCGTACGAATGTTCCGGCGCCCGTGGCCAGCGCACACGTATTGTTCGCGCCGATATATTCCTCCGCCGCCTCCATGAGACTGCTGCTGTCCATTGCCGCATTANCAGCATTTCTGACCTTCCAGTGGTTCGCCGCTTTTAGATATTCCTCGTGGGTCATGATCATTGCGCCTCCTGTTTACATGCCATAGTCTGTTTCTTCTGAACTGTATGACATAATAATAGCACATTCCGGCGTTCATTCATAATCAAAAAAGGCCCGCGTGATCCGCGGGCCTGCAAGTCCTCCTCTGTGCCGCTCCTTATCTTCTGATTATTCCCGAATCCACGTTAAGCGCCTGACCGGTGATCTCCCTGGCTGCGTCGGAGCACAGGAACATTACTGCATTGGCAATATCTTCCGGTGTCTGCGCCCTGTGGAGCGATGACTGTGACGCCATTGCGTTGATGACGGTTTCGCCGTCTTTGATATCCTGCAGACCCGGGATTTTCTTCCCGAGTTCCAGCGCTCCGCCTTCAGAGTATATCGGCGTGTAAACGAAGCCCGGATTCACTGCATTGACATTGATGTTGTAATTCCCGAGTTCCACGGAAAGTGACATCATCAAATTCAGTACGCTTACCTTCGACATATGATATACCGGCAGGAACGGCGTCGGCTGATACGCGGAGATCGAAGCGGTGATAACTATTTTCCCTTTATTCTGCGGCTTCATCGCCTCCGCGAATTCTCTGCAGACTTTGACGTTTCCGAACACATTCACATCGAACACATGCTCCCACTCACTGTCCGGGATCTCCATCATCGGCGGGCCGGCTTTCTTCTGCGCTATGCCTGCATTCGAATGCAGAATATTGATTTCCCGGAAATCCTGCAGTATCTCATCCCTGACAGCGCATATTGCCGCGGCGTCGGCAGTTACATCCATCTTGTAGAATTTCGCCTGTACGCCTTCATTTTTGCAAAGGCTTACTGTTTCGGACGCCTTTTCCTCATTGAAATCGCAGACGGCCACATTGGCGCCGGCTTTGGCGAATGATACGGCCGAACATCTTCCGATGCCTGTTGCCGCACCTGTAATGACCGCAGTCTCTCCTGCAAAGTCAAATTTCATATTTCCCATATTATTTCTCCTTTTTAATAATCCCGCAGCATTTCTATTATCTCATCCTGCGCCGCCACGGCTTCCGGGATCGGATACAGCGGAAAGGCATGATTCATTCCGTCCCATTCCCGGTAATCGACATCCGCGCCGCAGCGCTTCGCTTTTTCATTGAACTTCACTGCATCGGGCCAGAATATTTCTCTGGTCCCCGTATATAATGTAATTGGCGGCAGACCGTCCAGCGGTCCGTATGCCGGACTGATAAGAGGATCGTCCAGAGGCAGGCCGTCGGCCCAGTACTGCGCGGCCAGATAAAACTGCTTCGTCAGCATTGGATCGATCGCTTCGATCCCGAGTTCATCTATCTGCGGATTGTCGCAGCGTGCATCCAGCCACGGGGAAATCAGAATCAGCCGTCCCGGCATCGGCAGACTGTTCTTTTTCAAATACTGTGTCAGGGCCAGCGCTATTGCACCTCCCGCAGAATCTCCCATCAGCACCAGTGATTCATGATCTTCGGTCAGGATCAGATTTTCATAATATTTCAATACAGCCGCATAAGACTCATGGCAGTTGTATTTCGGCGCCATCGGATACATAGGCATGATCGCGCGCGCATCGCTTTCCTGTGCCAGCCGCTCCACCATCGCGATATGTTCATAGTACGGCTGATACACATATGCTCCGCCGTGCAGATAGACGATCACCCGGGGATCATCGCTGCTTCCGCTGTCATTCAGATGCAGTATCTCCATGCCGTATTCCAGCGTTTTCCCCACTTTACCGGTGATATCATGCATGTATTTCTCGAAGCCCGGTATCATCAGGAGCCTGCTCTCCGGCACTTCATACGGCTGATCATTGATCTTGAAACAGGCGTCGATCGATTCCTGCATCCCCTTCGCATCCAACAGCCGCTTTTTGGCGCCATACTCGAGCATGACCTGTTCTGCCACAGCTGCTTCTTTACTTCTTTCGCTCATAAAAGTTCCTCCGCTTCATCAGAAGCATAATAAGACAGGGTCCGGAGGCCTGCGCCGCCGGCCCCGTCAATGTAAAAGACTGCCTGGATCAGTTATCCCCGCTATTGTCAGATAGCCTCACCTTCAAAGTAACGGCGAGGATTATGGAGGATCATATTGTCAACATCTTCCTGCTTCACTCCGCGCTCCAGCAGCTTCGGCACAAATGTGTCAAAGATAATGCCGCGTCCCGAAGTTGAAGGCGGGAACAGGAGCGGATTATTATCCTTGTCGCGCGCCTGGGCAGTTAAAGCTGCATACCAGTCCGAATGATTCAGATGATCGGTCGAAAGGCAGATCTGTTTACTGTATCCCTGCGCGCAAAGCGCTGCTGTCATGTCTGCAAGTGTATCCATGTCTGCGATGTCGTCATAACCGATCTGATCACAGAAGATATACGAGCCGCCGTCCAGCAGATCTTTAAGATATTCCTGATCCTTATGCCCGAACACATGACCATAAGCAATCTTCCACGGCTCTTTGATATAGTTTTTAATGATAGTTCTCTGATAAGGCGCATCTTCAACCCCCGGCTTATTGTCAGTATGGCAGTAAAGAGGCAGTCCGCTTTCTGCGGCTGTAATAGCCGCCGCGTGTATCTGCCCGACATTGCCCGGGCTGTTCATCACGCTCATATCCGATGAACTCTTTATGAATGCCGGCCTGATATCAGTTCCCTCGATCCCGTTTCTGACTTCACCGAGAAGATATTTTGCCAGTACCTGAGGATCTGTTCCGAGATTGAAAAACGGGATTTCCTGCCAGTACAATCCGCTGCAGCACAGTATATTTAAACCTGACTGTTCTGCCGCTTTTGCCAGTACACGCACATCACGTCCGAGATTGATCGGCGTGGCATCGACAAATGTCTTCAGTCCCATTTTCTTCAGCTTTTCCATTTCGCTGCAGAAAAAGCTGATCGTATCTTCTTCGTCGAACCAGCCGGGAAATGTATCCCTGAGATTTCGTTCCACGACGATAACATGCTCATGCATCAGGGTGATGCCGAGATCCCGGGAATCTATCTGTCCGCTGCAAGTATTGATCTTCATTTCATACTCCTTTCACCGTTTCTGTAAACGGTAATTTCAGATTTGTTTTATTTTCCTTCAGCAAGCTCAAATGTGCGCTCCAATATCCAGCGGGCGCCGGCTTCGTCCAGGCCGCGAGGACATGATGCAACATACATATCCTTCACTGCGATAGGCACCAGCTCTGCACAGGCCTCTTCGGCATTCTTATAGTATTCTGAGATCTCCGGAATATCTACACGCTGCGACATCCTGAATATTTCTTCTGCCACTTTGCGCGCCACATCTTTGTTTGTGTCTTCCTTATCTGCTTTCACATCCAGCAGCGCGGCGAACTCGCGTATTGTATCCGCGCACTCTTCTGCCACATATTCAAGACACGCCGGCGTGAAAACAGCGCAGCATACGCCGTGCGGCACATGTTTCTTCGCGCCCATGGCATGCGCAAAGGTATGACATATCGACACATTTCCGTTGCCGATGCATATTCCTGCCATCGTCGAAGCCAGATGCATTTCTCCGCGCGCGTCCACATCCGATCCGTTCTCATACACTTCGATATAATTTTTACGCATCAGACGGATAGCCTCCATTGCCAGTACGCGGTGTATCGGTTCGTCATATATCGAAGTCGTCGAATCGATCGCATGGGAAAGGACATCGAACGAACATGCCGCAGTTACACGTGCAGGTACGCCGAGAACCAGTTCAGGATCTACCAGTGCCAGATCAGGCATTGATTCGTATCCGCCGACTCCGCGCTTATCCCCCGTTTTGCTGTCGGTTATTACGCCTGCTTTTGTCAGTTCGGCACCTGTTCCGGACGTTGTCGGTACAGTGATCAGAGGAACATTCATATCAGGACCCGATTCATTGAGATTCTTTTTCAGTATTTTGCCTGAATCCATTGTAGCGCCGCCTCCGACTGCCACGATGCCGTCTATTTTTTCTTTTTTGGCGAAATCAGTTATTTTATCGATGCTGACATCCGAAGGATCCGCTTCGACCATATTGCAGGTGACAACTTCAAGTCCGGCATCCTTTACGCACTGTACAATGCCCTCTGTAATACCTGCTGCTTCAACGCCTTTATCAAAGAGGACCAGTGCCCGTTTGCATTCCATGCCTCTGAGACGGTCTCCGGCGGTTTTCGATACGCCCTTGCCAAATGAATGCGGTATTATCATCTGAAATATATTTGGTACATCTTTATTGAACAGAATCGATTTACGTAATGTATAAGTATTATTTGTCATAACAGTCAAACTCCTATTCTTTGATTTTCAATATTTTTTTTCATATTTCTGTCCCTGCGGGGCATTAATCTGTCAGAGGATGATGCTTTCTGTATGTCAGGACCACAAACATCATGATCCCGAACGCTGCAGCAAATCCGATGCATATAGTCCACGTTATCGTATAAGCTCCTGTCGTCTCATATGTCTTGGAAAGCAGTGTCGGCAGGATACCGGCTCCGAGGCTGGATGCCATCTGCAGCATGCTGACGCATGTACCGTATGAACGGTTGCCGATCAGTACTGATGCTACCAGCGGGATGCCGAGATTTACGATCGCGATGCCCAGGCCGCCGATAAAATATCCGATCGCCATCGGCACAAACTTCGGTGCGGAGAACTGCATCAGCATGATGATATATCCGGACGCCAGCAGGATGCCTCCTGCCATCGTTCCGGTCCTGAGCCCCCAGCGGTCGATGACTGCGCCAAGTCCGAGTTTTCCGACGACGATCCCGAAAGATGCGAACGAAATCAGACTTGCTGCTGTGACCGGATCGAATCCCAGCGTAACATTACATGACGCTCCCAGAGAAACTATGGTCTGTGTACCGCCGCAGAGTACGAACATAGCCAGAAAACTGATAATAAACACAGGGCTTAACAGAGCCTTTTTCAATGTCGGTCCGTATTCACGATACTCTTCGCCGCCATGTGCAGCATCAGCTGCACCCACACGGTCCACGCCGGCGTCAGCAGGATAATCTTTCCAGAATGCCAGTACGAACGGGATCGGTATCAATGCCAGTATCGCGAAGAAAATGAAGCCGCCGCTGTATGATGCTTTTTCAATAACCATCGCTGTCACAGGATTCAGGATCATAGCCCCTATTCCGGAAGCAACGGTAGCGACTCCGAGTGCCTTGCCTCTAACTGAAGGTGCAAACCACCTCTCCGTCAGAATCGAAAGGCATATCATCGGCACGAACGGCGCCGTGAAACCTCTGATAAAGAAGCAGACATACAGTATCATAAGGCTGGAGGTAAATGCGCTCCAGATGAATGTCGCACATGTGATCAGCAGACATGTTACTTCCAGATAGCGGATCTTCATAGTTTTCAGGATCACACCCGCCAGCAGACAGGCCGGTATAGAGGCCAGAAATCCGAGCGTTGCCGAAAAAGTGACCGCTGTACGTGAAACATTCAGTGCATTCGATATCGGTACAAAAAATACTCCTGTTAAAGTTATTACCGGCGCATAAACCACCAGCATGATGATAAACGATGTGATGATGACCCACCACCCGGGATGAATACCCCTGCGTTTTACCTCGTTTTCCATAATTATTTCCTTTTTCCTTTCTATTATCGCTTCCCTGTCATTTTTTTCTTGCTTTTCTGTCCCATTTATCCTCGAGCTCTTCAGCCTTATCATCTGAATATCCCAGCGAGGACAGTATCTCAAGATTGTTCTGCCCGAGTACAGGCGCCTTCCCGTAATGCGCTTCACATTCAGAGAACTGGAACGGATTCCCGACAGATTTTTTAGTCCTTATCGATTTGACATCATCCGACAGCGGCATATCAACTATCCACCCGGCTTCGCGGTAATGCTCATTCTCGCAGAGATCTTTGTGATCATAGACCTTGCTGCACGGGATGCCCGCGTTCATCAGCTTCGATTCAGCCTCTCTGATATCGCCGAAACTCTTTATCCAGCCTTCAATGATCCCGATCAGTTCCTGCTGGTTCCGGCAGCGCATTTCATTCGTGACGAACTTCGGATCATCTATCAGATCCGGCCGTTCGATAACATTGCACAGCTTTTCCCAGAGCCTCTGACTTATCGTAGCAATAACTATTGCATCTCCGTTGTTGCCGCTGAACAGTCCGTACGGGCAGAGAGTAAGATGATGATTGCCGTTTCTGTGCTGCATATGCCCGTTCAGTACCAGATCGTCGATCTTGTTGCTCATCCACATCAGTGTTTTCACAAGAGACACATCAATCTGCTGACCGATCCCGGTCCTCTCCCGGTAATAAAGCGCTGCACCTATCGCGCCGAATGCAGTAAGCGCCCCTACATTGTCACCCACGGTTATGCCGACTTTACGCGGCGGTCCGTCCTGATCTCCGGTCATATACATGAGTCCCGATACAGCCTGAGCGATAATGTCATATCCCGCCCTCCCGGCCTCCGGGCCGGTCTGCCCGAAGGCCGAAACGGAACAATAGATCAGGTCCGGCCTGACTTTTTTCATAGCTTCGTAATCCAGTCCCAGCCTTTTCATAACGCCGGGACGGTAACTTTCGATCAGTACGTCTGTTTCTTTTACAAGCTTTTCGACTATTTTCACAGCCTCGGGATCTTTCAGATCCAGCACCAGTGATTTTTTGCCGTGGCTGTTGTCCATGAACGACATACTCTGCCCTTCGTATCGCGGCAGATAAGCACGATTATCGTCTCCGAGCACCGGTTTCTCGACATGGATCACTTCAGCGCCGTAATCGGACAGCATCGCAGCCGCATACGGCCCGGCCAGATTATTCGTAAAGTCCAGAACGCGTATGCCTTCGAAAATATTCATTACTTTACACCTCTTCTGTCTGGATCGGGCAGACATCGTATCTGTCGAAGTCGCCTTCCTGATATGTTCTCCTGTTCGGTATCACTGATGAAACACGCGTCGTCTGGTAGAAATGGTACCATTCGATATTTTCCGAAATACTGTTTCCGCTCCAGAAGCCGCAGCCGAGCGAAATCGTCTGAGGAATGCCGTTGTTGTTGCCGAGCGTTGTCTGGTTCACATGGAATCTGCAGACAGGAAGCTTTTCTGCCGCATATTCCACCTTTTCTTCATCGTGTGTCCAGATTGCACTGTTATGACCGGCGCCTTCCATGTTAAGATTGCTGCAGGCCGCATCGACAGCTTCCGCGAGCGTTTTATATGTGCGGTAACGCAGGAACGGGAACAGAACTTCTTTACAGAGGATGTCATCGTGCGCCGATCCGTTTACCCTTGTCAGGAATATCCTGCAGTCGTCAGGCACCTTGATTCCCAGCGGCTCTCCTACGACCTGCGGAGATTTTCCGACGATGGCAGTATTTATGGGACCTCCGTCCGGGAATATATAATCGCTGAGTTTTTTACGTTCTTCCGGATCGTCCACTACATATGCTCCGGCTTTCTTCATGGCCGCCAGGAATTCAGCTTCCTTAGATTCAGGTATATGGACCATCTGGTCGCCTGTGCATGGAACACCAAGATCCTGTGCACGGTTGCCGGCGATCATATCGCATGTAACATCATAATCATCCCAGTCGTCGCAGATTATTTCCTGTGTGTTCCCCTGTCCGACGCCGAGTGACGGCACGCCGCTGGAATAAACGGCTTTGACCATTCCCGGACCGCCTGTGGCGACATTCATGTCCACGGCCGACATCATTACCTGCGAAGTCTCCATGTTACAGTGCTCAGGGTCCACGACCTGCAGAAGATCTTCCGGCGCTCCGAGCTCGCCTATGGCCTTTCTGATCATGGCAGTGACCTTCTGCGAGATATATTTTGATTTAGGATGCGGTGAGATTATAGCTGCATTCCTGCACTTTACAGCCATCATGCCGTTGCCGACGATAGTGATGATCGGATTCGTCGTCGGGCATATGCAGTTGATAACGCCTATCGGCTTGGCGATAACGCGGACGCCCGGTTCGTTATGCGGATTGTCGATAAATCCCATCGATTTCTGTCCGCGCATCAGGTTCCACTGTCCGGTCGTGACTGCTGATACTCTCTGCATCTTATAGTCAAGTCTGCCCATGCCGGTCTCTTCGATCGCTTCGCGTGAAAGTTCCTCGTTCGCATTGTATATCGTTACTGCGAAAGCCCGGACTACTTCGTCGACAGCTCTCTGTGTCGTAAAATTCTTTTCAAAAATACTCTGCGCTTTTCTCGCTCTTTCAATTAATCCGTTTACATACTCCTCTGTACTGTTCATAATTTTCTCCTTACTTTTCCGGTTACAACTGCTGCTGACTGTCTTCAATTTTCCAATCACCCCCTTGTCATAATTGCTTATGCGAAAATCGTTTCCAGAATCTCATTCATCGATATGCCGCCGAAATACAGCTGCATATCGAAGTCCTTCAGGACCGCGGCAGCGCTGCCGCGGTCAAAGCGGCACCCTTTCAGCGCTCCGATGACTTCATCCATCTGACTGACTGCGAGGAAATCGCCATAAAAGCAAATATCATCGATTACACCTTTTGATATTGCAGTCCGGACTTCCAGCGTGCCTCCCGGCCACCTGTGTTTATTGTTTATAGTAAATTCCGGTGATCTTCCGTAGTTCCATTCCCAGGTTTCATATTTTTCTGTCTGCAGTTTCTTTATTTCTTCATATTCTGCAGCCGATAGTTTTCTCTGTGTAACATCTGCTGCTCCGCAAAGCTTCCTGCGCAGATACACGCGGAATTCTCCGATATCCATTTCTCTTTCAAGGCAGTCGCTGATATTGCCTATGCGGCTGCGGACGGATCTGGTGCTTTTTGATTTGAACTTTTCAGGGTCTGCATTCAGAGCTCCCGCCACCAGATCGGGATCCGTTCTGAAAAGCAATGTGCCGTGATGAAGTATCCTGTCTTTATATATATGCTGAGCTGTGCCGGAAACCTTGCGTTCGCCGATCAGAATATCATTCCTGCCGGATGCTTCCGCATCCATTCCCAGCCCTTTCAGCGCATCGACAACAGGATCCGTGAACCTTTTCATATGATCCGCTGCATTTTCACCTTTATCCGTGATAAATGAATAATTCAGATTGCCGAGATCGTGATATACCGCACCGCCTCCGGTCATGCGCCGAACGACTTTTATTTTATGTTCTTCGACAAAATCGCGGTTGATCTCCGCTTCGGTATTCTGATTGAGTCCCACTACTATGGTATTATCGTTCTGCCAGAGGAGGAGATAATCTCCATCCATATAATGTGTCAGCACATATTCTTCAAAGGCCAGATTAAAATATGGGTCATATGAATCGCTTTCCATATATATCATTTGTCTGTTCATCCTTTTCAGGCTCCAATCTTATCCGGACATATCCGTAAAACCGCTATACCATGATATGCTGTCCTGCCGCCGCAGCTCTCAATTCACCGCGGAATTCCGGATGTGCAATATTTATCAGTGCTTTTGCACGCTGTCCTGCAGTTTTGCCGCGCAGTTTGGCTATGCCGTATTCTGTTACCACATAATCGACTTCGTTTTTCCCTGTCGTTACGATCGATCCGCGCATAAGTGCAGGAACTATTCTGCTTGTTTTCCTGTCTCCCGCTGTCGATGTCATAGCGATAAAGCTTTTTCCGCCTTTCGACATGACGGCTCCGCGTACATAATCCTCATGACCGCCGCTGCCCGAAATGTGTTTCGTTCCTGCGGATTCCGCCGAAACCTGTCCGTATAAATCGACTTCTATTGCCGAATTGACGGAAATCATATTGTCATTCCTGGCAATAACTGCCGGATCATTCACATAATCGGCAGGAAGTATCGCGACTGCAGGATTATTGTCGACATAGTCATATATCCGCCTGCTCCCGAATCCGAAAGTTGCCAGGGTCCTGCCGGGATAGACTGATTTTCTGGTGTTGTCGACCGCTCCGCACTCTATCAGATCGATCATTGAAGATGTCAGCATTTCCGTATGCAGTCCCAAATGCTTTTTCCCTTTCAGCGCATAACCCACAGCATCCGGGATCGAACCTATCCCCAGCTGCAGACATGCTCCATCCGGTATTTCCTCCGCGATCAGCCTGCCGATCTTCAGGCTTGTCTCATCCGCTTCAGTCTCAGGCATCTCTATCAGCGGTTCATCATTTTCACAAAGCATATCGACATTCGATATATGTACCAGCGGACCGCATACGCACCTCGGCATATGAGAATTGACTTCCAGAATGATCCTTTTGCTTTTCCGCATCAGCGCTTCAGTGATAGAACCGTCCAGTCCGAAACTGAAGTATCCGTGTTCGTCCATCGGCGAAACCGCCGCCAGGACCGCATCAAACTCCACATAGTCATCGATCAGCCCAGGATACATATGATAGCTGCCCGGCATAACATCCGCCCTGCCCTGGTTGATCAGTTTTCTGGCAAACCCGTTCGAAAACCAGGATACATAATGGATCTCACCTGCTGCCGCCGGCTCCCTGAAAAACTCATATGGATAAATGTCCAGACAACCATGCACATATATGTCGCTGAGTTTTTTTTCTTTGACTCTACGGCATACCGCATTCAGGACCGCATGCGGAGACGCCAGCGCGATATCCGACATCACCTTATATCCCGGACTGAATGTCTCAGCAATTTCTTCCGGCGTTTTAAGTTTTTCGCCGTACATTTTTTTAAAGTCCATATTTTGATTTCTCCTTATAACTTGCAGTTGATAAAAAAAACCGCTAAAATATTAAATAGTATCATTTAGGAGGTACCCGATGAATATTCAGCCTTTCAGCAAAATCGAACATGATGATTTATTGAAACTGGTTTTATTCGCCTCGGAACTGAATAACGGGTTCGATAATTTCGAGAATACGACTCTTGATGCTCTGAAAGATATTTTCGCGTATCCGGTCACTTCATACTCCATCTGGGGCTGCGATGATATTAACCAGACAGTGCTGTATGATGTTTTCAGCCATTACTTCAACGAACAGCACCTCATCGACTACGCCGACTCCATGTGGAAAGACGATCTTGATTCAGAGGACTGGGACGCCTATCGCGCCAAGAATGCTCAGTTCCCTATCGCGATCCGCCATTTTGACGACAAGTCGCAGAATCCGTTTGATAAGCGTATGATCAATAACGGAGTCAACTGTCAGATCATCATTGGTTCCAATATCTCCGCCGCTTTTCCGCTTCATTCGTTATGCATATACAAAGCCATCGGTACTGAGATCGACGATTACGAGCATCTGCTGCTCGAGTGCATCGCCGAGATTTTCAACAGCATCGTCGGGAAATACAAAGCCAGCATCACGCGCCAAACCATTCTGTCCATATTACGGCGCAATCTTGACAGCGATCCGTCCGGACTGCTTTTTTACAACCGGGACAGGACCATTATCGAGTGCAATGAGAAATTCAGACAGTACGGGAAAATGCTGGCGGATCGTTCTTCTGTTTCCGAAATCATTTCTTTCTGCATGAGGCAGCTTGATTTCTCCGGCTCGGGAACTTCTCCCGCTCCGGTATCCTGCCGCGTAAATGATTTTGATATCAATCTTGAGCCTGCGCATACAGATGCTCCCGATAAGACTCTTTCAGAATACTGCATTATCAGGATCACTCCTAAAAGCAATGTGCCTGCGACAGTCCGCAAACCGGCCAATCATTATCTGGATTACGGACTTACAAAACGTGAAGCCGAAGTCGCCGATTATCTTGCACAGGGATACAGCAATCAGGAGATCTCCGAAGCAATGTTCATTTCAATGCCGACGGTCAAGACTCATATCGAAAATATTTATACGAAATTCAATGTCCATTCCCGCCGGGAATTTTTCAAAATACTGGAAGCCGTCAAAAATCATCAGTAGATCAATTCGCTGTTTACAATCCCATATGTTCTTCCGGTGCTTCAATCATGACCCGCAGATCCTTGAAGAAAAGCCCGCCGTGAAGTCCGTCTACAGCAGCGTGATTTACTGTACTGCTGAAGCATGTCAGCGAAGCTATCCTTGTCGTTCCGTCGTCATTGACAACGAGGCCTTTTTTCGTTATGCCGACGCCGATGATATTCGTTTCCGGCGGAGTCAGGAACGGTGTAAACTGTTCGACGCCGAGCATGCCCATATTACTGAGTGTGATCGTCGATCCGCTCATTCTGTCGAAAGGCAGTTTTTTTGCTTTCAGCAAGGCGATATCTTCCTGAAGTTCATCCGAAATCTCAAAGATGTTTTTATCCTGAGCTTCCTTTATTACTACTGACATTATGCCGTCAGGCAGGCCTACACCTATGCCGACATTGATCGAATCATATATAAAAAACTCTTCTCCGTTGATCAGCGCCGAGTTCATGACCGGATGCTTTTTCAAAGCTTCCGTCATAACTTTTGCTATCACTGATGTAATCGACACATGCTCATTCTGCTCATGCAGTTTTGCTTTGAGCGCCATAAGGCGGTCGGTTTCAAAATATGACGAACCCGTTCCCTGCGGGTATTCCGCCAGACTGCTTTTCAGCATATTGGCCAGATACTTTCTGGTTCCGTTGATCTTGTAAGTCTCTCTGACACGTTTCCCCTGATTTATCTGATTGATATCCATTTGATCATCTCCTGTATATTTCTATAGTTTATGAACACTTGATTTATGCACATCGTGCAGTGCTTCCATGATTGCTTCACTCATAGACGGATGCGGGAAAATACTTCTGTCGACATCATTCACTTTGAGTCCGAGCGTCACAGCCAGCGTCAGTACGCTCAGCATATCGGACGCATGTGCGCCAACGATTGATGCACCGATGATAACGTCATTTTCATCAGCCAGGATCTTGACCATGCCTTCGGTCTTTCCCGATGCCCTGGCTTTTCCGAGCGCCTTGAAATCAAAAGTGCCTTTTCTGTATGCTATATTCTTCTGTTTTGCACTGTCCTCTGTGATCCCTACGCCCGCAACTTCCGGATCCGTATATATGCAGCGCGGCACAGCATTGTAATTGATCTCTGCGGTCTGTCTTCCGCCGATCGCGTCTACAGCTGTGAATCCCTCTTTGGCAGCAACGTGCGCGAGCTGCGGCGTCGGAACTATATCTCCGATGGCATAGATGTCTTGATTGGAAGTGCGCATCATGCCGTCGACTATGATAAAACCCCTTTTGTCGGTTTCTATTCCCGCCTGATCCAGGCCTATATCTCCTGTATTCGGTTTTCTGCCGATCGCTATCAGCGCCTTTTCCACTTCCACCGATGAATCGTCACCGAATTTCACAGTGACGCTGCCGCCGTTTATTTCCATGCTCTTTACAGGGACACCGCAGAATATCTTTACGCCGTCCTTCTTCAGAGATCTTTCAAGTATTTTTGCGGCTTCCTTATCCTCAGCCGGCAGAATATGCTCCATCATTTCGATTATCGTCACTTTTGAACCGAAACGCGCGAAAAACTGTCCGAGTTCGCAGCCAATTACTCCGCCGCCGACGATTGCGATAGATTCCGGTATCTCTTCCAGACTAAGCGCCTCTTTGCTCGTTATCACATGCTCTTTGTCATAGGGAAATATCGGCGGAACTGCTTCCGAAGAACCCGTCGCTAATATTATTTTGTCGCTTTCTATTACTTCAATGCCGCCGTCAGCCCTCTCTGCTGTCACGGTATTTCCTCCGCTGAGACGTCCATATCCGTTTACTATGCGTACATGATTCTGATCCATCAGAAATCCCACGCCGTTCCTCAGACCGGTGACGATTTTTTCTTTTCTGTCCGCACAGACCCCGAAAGAGGCAGTAATATTTCCGTCGTTCAGCACTCCGAATTCAGCGGCATTTCGGACATCGTGCAGCATATCAGAAGAAGCCAGTAATGCTTTTGTAGGTATACAGCCGCAGTTCAGGCATGTCCCGCCCATATATTCTTTTTCGATCAGAGTAACTTCATGTCCGCATTTAGCGGCATCAAGCGCCGCTTCATAGCCTCCCGGACCTGCTCCTAAAATTGTTATTTTCATAGTCTCAGATTCCTTTTCTTCTTTTATTCAAGAGCTGCAGCGTAATATGTCATACTGCGCTGCAGCCCGCAGCTCATAGCTTATGGATGCATGAGGACTTTAAGATTTGTTCCGTCGTTAAGATCAAATGCTTTCTGACATTCCGTCAGCGGGAATGTATGTGTGATTATCTGTTTCACATTCATTTTCCCGGAAGCCATCATGTCCAGTGTCCTGGCCCAGGTGTTGCCTACGGATCCGTATGAGAACTGAATTCTCTGTTCCAGCAGTATCGCCAGCAGAAAATTCTTCAGCGTGATCCCCTTAGGATCGCAAATGCCGACTTCAACTATCGTGCCGTTTTTCTTGGTGCATAATATGCATGTGTCGAGGCAGGCTGCAACTCCGGTCGCATCTATGCAATAGTCCGCTGCCTTGCCGCCGTTGAATTTACGTATTTCAGCCGGGATATTGTCTTTATCGCTCTCAAGTACCAGATCGGCGCCGATTTCTCCGGCCTTTTCCAGTCTGAACTTTGCCGATGACAGATCGACCATGACCGCTCTCGCGCCATTTGCCTTGACAGCCATCAGACACAAAAGCCCTATCGGTCCCGCACCCATGATCATTACTGTATCGTACGGTTTCAAATCGATAAGTTCGGTGCACGCATGAACTGCCACACATGCGGGTTCGGTAACAGCCGCTTCTTCCGCTGATATAGTATCCGGAAGCTTGTAACAGCAGCCTGCCTCGATGCAAAAGTATTCGCTCATTGCACCGTCTATATCCAGGCCCGCCGTTGCGCTGTGATTAACACATGCTCCCGGACGTCCCGTCAGGCACGGTTCACAGTTTCCGCAGAAACCGGTTACCGCGCGGGCAGTCACCATATCGCCGACTTTTAACGTCGTTACGTCATCGGCAATTTCTATTACTTCGCCGCTGTATTCATGACCGAATGTCACCGGAAAGTGAAACGGGAAAAACGCAGATTCCACGCCGTGATATGTATGAGTATCAGTACCGCAGATACCGCAGTACGCTATTTTCAGTTTGACCATTCCCGGTTTCAGTTCCGGTTCCGGCACGTTTTCACACGACAGGTGTCCCGGGCCGTGATCCATTTTCCTTACTGCAAGCATTTCATGCCTCCTGTTATTTAATCATCTCAATAATTGTATTTTTGATATCTTCCTTTGTCGGATAAATAAAATCTTCCGGACGTCCGAACGGAATGACGCAGTTTTTGCTGCCGATAAGTTTCGGATTGGCTTTCATTAATGTAGCCGCTTCTTCCATAGCGTAGGAAATGATCTGATTGCCATAGCCTCCGTTTGTCGGAGCCTGATGCACTACGACCAGTCTGCCTGTTTTCTTCACCGAATCAGCTACCAGCTTCTTGTCGAACGGAACCAGAACGCGCGGATCGATTATTTCCACGGTCCTGCCTGTTTCTTTTTCAACCTCAGCCGCTGCTTCAATGGCATAATTGAGTTCACGATGATATGCTACAACAGTCACATCTTTTCCTTCTTTTACTATTTTGCCCGCGTTTCCGAGTGAAGGCAGAGTATCCGGTGTATCCGGAACTTCCCCTTTCGAACCCAGAAGAGCGCGCTGGAATATGAACACTACCGGATCATCGTCTTTGATCGATGCCAGCAGGAATGCACGTACATCCGCCGGCGTTGTCGGTGCCACGACTTTAAGTCCCGGTACGTTTGTCCACCATGCTTCGACACTCTGCGAGTGATGGCCGCCGCTTCTGCCGCCGCCGCCCTGAGGCATGATAAATGTGATCGCCGCATTATTCTTTTTCGCCGAATAGAAATGCAGTTTCGCCGCCATATCGATAATAGCTTCAGTTCCGAGAGTCGAGAAATCGGCAAACATGTACTCAACCACAGGTCTGTAGCCGCCTATCGCCATGCCGACGCTCATTGCAGAGTAGCCCGATTCGGCTATCGGCATATCGAGTATCCTGTCTTCACCGAACTCTTCCGCCAGTTTGTATTTCGGCCCGGCAAAATATCCCCAGCTGCCGCCTTTTTTACTCATATCTTCACCGACACAGATAACTTTCTTATCCGCATCCATTGCTTCATGCAGAGCCAGATTTATTGCCGCCATCATAGAAATATTTGCCATTACAGTTCACTCCCTTCCGGATCGGAATATATCCTGTTAAGATCCAGCACCTGTTCCCTTGTCGGCTCAGGCTGAGCCAGGGCATATTCAAATGCTTCTTCGATCATTTCTGTCTTTTCCTTTTTGATTTCCTCAACTTTCGCTTCATCCAGGATGTTCTGTCCGATAAGCTTATTGCGGTATTTAAGAACAGGGTCGATCGCATCAAGGTCATCCAGGAACGACAGGTCGCGGTAAACCTTCTGATTGTCTCCTACGAAATGTCCCTGCCAGCGTACCAGGTTCTTTGCTTCGACGATATTCGGCTCATTGTCAGATGCAGTCTCAAGTCCGTTGATGATAGCCTCGAGCAGTGCTTCCATATCATTGCCGTCTACTGTTACATGTTTCATATTGAATGCTTCACCGCGGTCTCCCAGATTTTCCAGAGGCGACTGCTTGCTGACAGGCGTTGACATCGCGATGCCGTTGTTCTCGATGAGGAACAGTACAGGCAGTTTATAGAGCGCCGCGATATTCATAGTTTCATATGTTACGCCCTGGCTGATCGCGCCGTCTCCGTAGCAGGCGATAACGACTTCTCTTTTCTTGTTGTCATGCTTGAGCGCCCAGGCAAACCCGATATCTGATCCCCATGCGCCGCCCAGGGCACCGGTCGGCATAAGCATGCCGTTCTCAACACTCATGAGATGATACTCGCCGGAAATTCCGCCGCACGGTCCTCCCTGTCTTCCGAGCAGTTCCGCTACAAACCTCTTGTATCCATAGTGGTCGGCCATCAGATTCTGCATACGGTGTGTAGGATGCTGATATGTTTTGATATCCGATATTTTATTGGCATTGATCATGGCCGCGCATACTGTTTCCTGCCCGAGCGGCGGGTGAATAGCGCCGGCGATCTTGCCGCTGTAAATATACTCGACGATTTTTTCTCCCAGGATCCTGCTTTCCTGCAGATCACGGTATATTTCCAGCTTCTGCGCATCTGAAAGTTTCATATTATAACCTCCGTTCAATATTGCTGTAATAATTAATCTTCTTCTATCTCTCCGATTATTGCTCCGACTTCCACGACTTCACCTTCCTCAATATTGATTTTTGTCAGGGTACCCGTTGCCGGACTTTCTATTTCCTGTGTAAGTTTTTCATTGCTTAATTCATAAAGCATTTCGCCTTTTTCCACGTGCTCGCCGATTTTTTTCATCCAGGTCTGGATAGTGATATCCATTCCCGACTGCCCTAAATTAGGCGCCTGGATCTCTACAATTTTTGCCATTTATATGCTCCTTTCAAAACATGTGTTATTGGATTCCTGTTTATCTGTATCGTACCAGTCCGCCTGCCTGCGCACATCGGACATGCTTAGGCCTTTGGATATGATTTAGCGGATGATTGTTTTTCATCCTCATACTCATCTCATACTTTTGCCATACTTTTACGCAAAAAAAGCTGCCGCATCAGAGGTCGAATTTGTCCCCTGTGCAGCAGCTCCTGATTTCGCAGCTGTTCTGTTTTATTATTTTTCTACTGTGCTGATCCTCTTTCTGATATGGCCGCCGTTCACGGTTTCGTCGATCATGGCTGCCGCATAGTCGGCATAGCTTATTACTGATTCACCTCTGCTGTTCAGCATCAGTTCTTCTCCGCCCAGTATATACTCTCCGGTCTTCGGTCCGTCTGCTCTGAAATCCGCAGCCGGGCTGATGTATGTCCATTTTACATCGCTGCGCGTACGCAGTTCCTCGAGAGCCTCTGCCATTGCCGCAGCCAGCGGTTTGAAGCTGTCCGGGAAATCCGCTCCGTCCGCAACGCATGCCGTATGTTCTTTATTGACATAAAGGCTGCCGGCGCCGCCGACGATCAGAAGGCGCACATCCGTGCCGGAAACGATATCGCAGAGATGTCTGAGCGAGGTCGAATGCTGCGGCAGCGTCTCCCTGGTCCAGGCGCCGAAAGCGTCTATTACCGCCTCGAAATCCTTTACGTCCTCAGCCGTGAGATCGAACAGATCTTTTTGGATCACGTTCTGAGCCTCTGTTTCGTTTTTACTTCTGACTACTGCTGTAACATCGAGTCCCCTTGCGACCGCTTCTTTTACTATGAGTCTGCCTGCTTTTCCGTTGGCGCTTACTACTGCTATTTTCATGATAATTTCCTCCATGCTTTGTCCTGTTTTATTTGTTGTAACTTTATTTATTACAACGATAATAGCAGATCGCCGTTGTAATGTCAATAGTTACAACTAATTTTTTTAACAGGCTTCTTCGTCCGCCTCCATGCACTCTTTCACACCGCCGCTATGTCCCGGTGCCGGATCTCCGTCTCATGCCTGTCCCCGCAAAAAAAGACCACCGCGCGCGATGGTCCATTACTGCTCGAGAATGTATTACTGCTTCGATATACACTTCTGCGTATCTTTAACTATGTCCGCAATTGTTGTCTTTTTCATTTCCTCTTCCATGGCATCCTGTATTTTGTTCAGTCTGCCGTCGAGCACATTGTGGATGTTGCGTCCTACCGGGCAGTTCGGGTTCGGATTTTCGTGGAAATGGAACAGGCCTTCGCCGTCGACGCTGTCCACAGCTCTGTAAACGTCCAGCATCGTTATTTCTTCGAGCGGCCGGGCGATCTCTGCGCCGCCGCTTCCGCGCTTCACGTTCACCAGTCCCGCCGCTTTCAGCTGCTGCAGCAGTCTGCGTATGACGACCGGATTGACATTCACGCTTTCCGCGAGAAAATCGCTCGTGATCTTGTAATCATCTTTGAATGTGTCAATGCACGTGAGTATATGCAAGGCAATTGTAAATCTGCTTGATATCTGCATATGCCGCCTCCTTCTGAACCGTATGATATCACACGCGCCCAGCGTTGTAAAGGTTATTGTTACGACGCATGCAGTCATGCCGCCTCTGCATATCTCGACTGTCTGAAGAACAGGATCGAATTGAGCAGCAGCACGGCACTCGTCAGAAAAAACACATTCCTGATACCGAACATTGCCGCGGCCTGTCCGCCGAGGAATGCCCCGCCGGAGATACCGAAGTACTGCGCCGACATCAGAAAGCCGAATATGCCGCCTGCTATCTCATCCGGCGTTACCCTCTTCACCATGGCATTTACCGCCGGGATCAGTCCTGCCGTGGCGATGCCGAAAAGGAATCTCAGGCCCATCAGCTGCCAGGGAGTTCGGACGAACGCCTGCGGGATGAACAGCAGGCCTCCGATGATCAGACCCCAGAGGAGCACTTTTTGAGAACCGATCCGGTCCGTCGCTTTCCCCAGTACAGGCGCAGCGATGATGCTCGCCAGCCCCGATGCTGAAAAAACCAGTCCGGAAATAAGCGCCACATCTCCGCTGTTTTTTGTCAGCATGGAAACGTACACAGTAACGATAGGTTCGATAGTATTGAGCGCCAGCGTTACGATAAAATACGTGACGAAAAGAATGACCGTGATCTTCGGCGAAGTGACTTTGCTGCACATTACTTTAACAGAGTCTTTATTTCCCGAACCGGCCTCGAAATCTTCCTTGACGAAAGCCCAGGAAATGAAAAAGGCAATCATGCAGATCGAACCGGTTATGAAAAAAACATACTGGAGATCGAGCAGTTTTTCAATAAGTCCTCCTATGGTCGGTCCGATGAGAGCGCCTGCCATGGATGCCGTGGAAAGCGTGCCCAGCGCCCATCCGGCATGATCTTTGTCAGTCTGCGTCGCTATCAGAGTGGTACACGCCGTCCCGACTCCGGTGACTGTCCCCTGCAGCGCTCTCAGTGTGATCAGTGCAGTAACGCTGCGTGCAAATCCCACGCAGAATGTAAGGACCGCTATACCGGCAGTGGCCCTCAAAAGCATCGGTTTTCTCCCGATTTTATCTGCTGCATACCCCCACAGCGGTGCGAAAAAGGCCGATATTATATACGTCACCCCATACGCGATCCCCGATATCCGTTCGACAGATGCTACATTTGTAACGCCGAGCTGTTTGACGAACAGCGGCAGGACCGGTGCTATCTGACTGTATCCGACCATCGTCACAAACATCGTGAACCAGCATACCAGCAAGTTTTTTCTCCATAGTTCCACTTTATTCAGCTTCTTTCTGATGCCGGTCACATCCGAGCATATTGTCAAGCAGTCTGCGGTAATACACGACGGCATCATCTGCCTGCATACTGTCCGCATGCTGGAGTCCGATCTGACCGAACACCAGATATTGTGCTGTCATGCTGACCTCAGCGGCGGATCTGCCCGTCCCCCGGAAATGATCCTGCAGTTCTGCTTCAACGTGAGGCAGCATATATCTGCATATCATGACCGTTATCAGATCATGTATCATCTCGTTTCCCGGCTTGTGGAAGAAATCGTGATACCGTCCTTCCTCCGGGCAGATCATACTCATCATCAGACCGGCCAGTCTCTCTTTCATGTCTTTGCTTCTGTCCTGCAGCGCCGGCAGAAATCCTTCACAACATTCCTCTGCATATTCATCGATCACACTCTGGAACAGCGCCTGTTTTGATTCATAATATCTGTAGCATAATCCCTTGGTGATATCCATCTCTTTGGCAATGTCAGCCATCGAAGTATTTTCATATCCCTTTTCATAGAATAATTTCATGGCAGTATCAAGTATCTGCTTCTTCCTTATTTCCGGATCCGATACACGTTTCATAGAGCACCCCCCTCATCCGGAAATCATTATACGCCCTTATTGACCGTTGGTCAATAAGGGTCCGGGCACAGTGATGAAGACGCGAAAAACCGCAGGAGTGCATCTTCTGCATTCCTGCGGTAATTACTGATCAGCCGGTCACGCCCGGCTTTCTCCGCTGCTTCAGCAGTACCTGTCTCTGTTCGGCATGAACGGGACCTCGACGGATACTATCTTATAATATTCCACTCCATGTCTGCCGATCGATGCAACAGCTTTTTCCAGCAGACCGTCTCTGATCATTACTGACATCCCGCACGGATATTCGCCCTGTATCGACTGCGGCACCGGAGCTATCCTGTTCTCTATGCCGTCTTCATCGAGGATCCTGTGCAGCTTCATTCCCTGCTCGTTATTATCGACCAGAATGTAATGCCGCATTACTTCAGGCATTAAGCATCTCCACGAAGGCGCCGATGCGCGTACGCAGCTGTTCCGCATCAGTATCGGTGTAATCTGTTTCGAGGCTGAGAACAGGTATGCCCTCGTTTTTGAGCGCACGCGATACCGAATACTTCTCTGTGTCATAAAGACAGCAGAACTTAAGATTGCAGTCTATGACGCCGTCCACCCTGTATTCTTTCACCATCCGCTGAATGTCGTCTATGCGGCCTGTATTAGGTGTGAAGCAGGCGCAGTTGGTTTTCATGTAACGTTCTGAAAGAGCCATGAACTGCTCATCCAGAGTTGTTTTGCTTTCATCGACCAGATTTTCGAAATAACGTGTGCCTGTACACATCTCTTCGCACACGACCGCCGCTCCGCTGGTTTCTATTATATTGTGGAGTTTCCAGTTCGGCACTGCCAGAGGTGTTCCCGTAAGCAGGATACGCTTCGTACCGGCCGGAACAACAGATACGCCATTGCTGATCCTTTCTTCCAGTTCATCCGCCAGGCGGTTGCACATTTCAGCGCAGCGGACAGGATCATCAAAGAACGATATCTGCATCATCAGCAAAGCGTCGCGGCCCGATATCGGCAGGCATTCCGATTTCCTGCATTCAAACACTCTTGCCAGCGCTTTCCTCTTTTCGTTGATTATCCGGATGCTTTCACCGAGTTTTTCGGCCGTGATCTCATTGCCGGTGAATTCTTCGACCTTCCCGGCGAATTCCGCAATTTCTTCTTTCCAGCGGATGATGTCTTTTTCGCGTTTCATCTGCGGCACATCCATAATATGCATCGGGACATCCTCGCCCAGTATTTCATAGGCTTTCTTCTTGCCGTCGCAGGTGGTTTCCCCCACGTACATATCCGCAATCCTGAAGAACGGGCAGGTCCTGCCGAGTCTTGCGCCGACTGAAGCTTTGATCAGCGGGCAGGTGCTTTTCGGCAGAACGGCTTCCCCGGCCGGCACCCAGAACTGTGAACCGCCGCAAAGTCCGGTAACGATACCGTCGGCAGCTATTACCACTTCATCCGGAACGTACACGCAGAAAGTACCGAACACTTTCCGGCCCTTTTTCTGTTCCTCGATCAGCTCATGCGGACGTATGCCGTGAACTTCTGATATTACCATATCCCAGAAATCCATGGCCTTCGGCCTGTTCTCCTGCGAAAGGAATACATCGCCGATCGCATTCGGCAACACCTCGCAGAGAGTATCATGGCTCTCTATATCCATTCCCAGTTCTTTCCACATCTCATGATAATCCGTCATTTTCTCCTCCGTTTCAAACTATTTGCCCTGCAATTTCTTTTACCGCTTCTGCGGCAATATCTATTTCTTCGTTCGTATTGAACCATGAAAAGCTGAATCTGACCGCACCCTGCTCCTTCGTTCCCAGCGCCTCATGCATGCGCGGGGCGCAGTGCGCGCCGGGCCGCACTGCGATGCCGTACGACTCGCTCAATATATCCGCGATTATACCCGACCCGCAGTTTCCTATATTTAGCAGCGTGATCGGCGCGCGGTGCGGAGCGTCATAATCCCCGTAAACTTTCACTCCCGGTATCTCTGACACATTCGCGTAGAATCTCCGCATAAGTTTTTCTTCTTTTTCGCGGATCGTATCCATACCTGTTTCTCTGATGAAATCCACTGCAGCGGACAGCCCCGCTATGCCGTGCGAATTCAGAGTGCCCGCTTCCAGTCTGGCGGGATATTCCTCCGGCTGATATCTTTCATATGAATGCACGCCCGTCCCGCCTGATTTCAACGGTTCGATTTCGATGCCGTTTCCTATGCACAGACCGCCGGTCCCCTGCGGACCCATCAGGCCCTTGTGCCCGGTAAAGCACAAAATATCTATATTCATTTCTTCCATATCGATCGAAAATGCTCCGGCAGTCTGCGCGCTGTCAACGATAAAAAGCAGTCCGTTTTCTCGGGCAAAGCGTCCGACTCTTTTTATATCTATCATGTTCCCCGTAAGATTCGAAGCATGTGTGCAGACTATCGCGCGCGTCCTGTCCGTCAGCAGCCCCGGCAGATCGCTGTAATCGACATTGCCGCTGCGGTCCGCTTTTAAAAAGCTCAGCGAAACTCGCTCCCTGCCGCCGCTGCCGCGCTCCAGCGCATACAGCGGACGCAGCACCGAATTATGTTCCAGATCGGTGGTTATCACCTGATCGCCGCTTTTTATTGTGCCGTTTATCGCTGTGTTCAGGGCTTCAGTAATATTCGAGGTGAATACAACGTGTTCAGCTTTTTTACAGCCGAACATATCCGCGATCTTCGTTCTCGCATCGTATACGGTTTCGGCTGCGAGCATCGCTCCGCTGTTTGTCCCCCGTGAAGCGTTGCCCATAGTCGTCATAGCTTTCACTACCGCGTTTATCACCTGTTCCGGCTTACCGATCGTTGTCGCCGCATTGTCCAGATAAATCATATCAGTTTCTCCCCGTAAAGCGCCGCGCCTGCCGCGCCCGCATATCTTCCGCCGGCGCTGCTCACTACGCTGCAGTGCAGTTTATCGGCCAGAAGCTCGCGCAGATATGTAAATTCGCAGAGTCCGCCTGTGATGCACACGGTCGGAGCTTCACGCGGAATGAGATGTTCTGCCTGTGACGCCACCTTCGACGCTATGGAATCCATTACAGCAAACGCTATATTCTCCCGTTTTTCTCCGCGGCCTATCAGACTGATGACTTCCGATTCCGCAAAAACAGTACACATCGAACTGATCGATGTGTCGGAACCATTCCTGGCCATTTCGCACAGATCCTCCGGACTGACCGACAAGGTATTGGCCATGATCTCCAGGAACCGGCCGGTGCCGGCAGAGCATTTGTCATTCATCAGAAAATCTGCTACAGCGCCGTTTTCGATGCTGATGATTTTCGTATCCTGGCCGCCGATATCGATCACGACTGCCTCCCTGACGCCGTAGATGCAGCACGCCCCGGCTGCATGACACGTGATTTCCGTCACGCATTTATCCGCATACGGCACAGAAATACGGCCGTACCCGGTCGCCACTATTACTGCCTCTCCGGTGTCAATGCCCAGTCCGGTGATTTCTCTGAGGATGTTCTGTGCAGTGTCGGTACTGCTCCAGCCTGTGGGCTGCTGAAATTTGTAAAGGATATTTTTCTGCCTGTCCATGACCGCTGTTTTCGCGCAGGTAGATCCTATGTCTATGCCGATTAAATATTTCTTCATGTTAAAAGCATATCAGAGCCGCGATCAAAAAAGAAATGGTTTTATTTGATAAAACCAATATATTTATTGATATATTAGATAAATGATGCTATATTGGCAATAAGGAAACGGAGGATACCGCTTTGGATATCAGACAGCTGGAAGTATTTATCTGCGTTGCAGATCATAAAGGTTTTTTATCGGCGGCGGAAGATCTCCATCTTTCGCAGTCTACTGTGAGCAATCATATAGCAGCGCTCGAAGAGGAACTGCAGGTGCAGCTGATACAACGGACGACACGTTCTTTCAAGCTCACGCGTTACGGTGAAATGATGTACGATTACGCTGCCGATATTCTTGCCCTGCAAAAAAAAGCTCTGCGGGAATTGTCCCGGAGCACCAACCGTCTGCTGAATATCGGCACTTCGTCGGTGCCGGCGCAGTGCATTGTGCCGCAGCTTCTCAATGAATTCAATCTGAAATATCCCGGGACGCATTATGAAGTCACGGTGGCTGACAGTCTTGACATTATCCAGATGGTGTCGATAGGCCGGCTCGATGTCGGTTTTGTAGGTACAAAAACCGATGCCGAATGCAGTTTTATCCCCGTGGCGACCGATGAGCTCGTCATAGCGGCGCCGAACACTGAAGAGTACCGCGAGCTGAAGGATCAGGATGATCCTTTCAGCACATTGCTGACAAAACCGTTTCTGATGCGCGAAGAACAATCCGCCACAAAAAAAGAGACTCTCCGTTTTTTTCAGGATCACGGCGTATCTCCAAACGATCTTAATGTGATCGCTTATATCAATGATGCCCTCACATTGCGTTTTTCTGTTCTTAACGGTCTGGGCATATCCATTCTGTCCTACCGGACGGTGCAGAACTGGGAGGAATCCGGCCGGCTGCTGACTTTCCCGCTGGGAAAGACTTCTTTTTTCCGCACGCTTTACCTGGCATATAAAAAATCCAACTACATGCCTCAGCATGTCGAATCATTTATCCGTTATTCATCGAAGCACTGCCGGAGGATGCTGTATGATCCGGAGTAAAATATTGATGTATCAAAATGACTTCCGGGCCAGGATATTGACCCAGGTTTGAGTCTCCCGGCCTTTCAACACGTCATGAGTGATTTTGATTTCCCGGGCTGCAAACTGCGGATGTCTTTCGATCAGCTGCGCCGCGGTTTCCTGTGAGTAATAAGTATATAATCTTTCATCAATAACCTGCTCACCGCTGCCCTGCTTAAAGCACGTAAAGAAAACCCCTCCGGGTTTCAACGCCGCAGCNACACGATCTATTACTGCATCAATATCATCNTNGGCCACATGAAGCAGTGANGCGCACGCCCATACGCCGTCGAAGCAGNCAANNTAATTTATCTCGGAAAACANCATGCACTNAACATCCAGACCGGTCAGCTGCGCCGCCTGCCTGCAAAGCCCGGCAGAACCGTCGACCGCTGTGACATNACAGCCATGCGACAAAAAGTATCTGCTGTCACGGCCGCTGCCGCATCCCAAATCAAGTATTGCCGCCNCAGCCGGAAGTTCTTTCATGAACCACCGGTACAGGACGGTCATATCCGCGTTCAGAGAATTGTCCGCATAACTCTGCGCATGGCTGTTATAATATTCCAGTGTNTTTTTTTCATACGTTTTCATTTTGACTGCCGCTCCTGTACTGCCACTCCCCGAAACCCATGTTTTTTGCCGNCAAATATTTCAAGCAGATTTGCACGTGCCTGACGGTTATTTTACAGACTTAGCAGCCGGATGATCAAAATGGGGGAAATCTTCAATTATTTTATAGGATTTTCCTCCAAAGCAACGAACTGCAACGGTTAGTCACGCACAACTTTGCCAGAAATACCAATTATACAAATCCTCAGCTCATCTATCCCATTGAAATGGGGCCTTTTTCAATATCTTTTTTGAAAAAAGGCCCCGGTATTGAAATTGCGTCTTGAAATCACATCTTTACGCTGCCTTCCAGCGTTTCCATTACGGCCGCCCTGATGTCTTCAGCATGCGGGACGAGGTAATACTCCAGATTTCCCGGGGCGATCGGGGCATTTTTGCCGGCGCACCTTCTGACAGGAGCCTTCAGATCAGCGAAGCATTCCTCGGCCGCGACTGCGGCTATTTCTCCGCCTATGCCGCCTCTGACCGGCGCTTCGTGCGTGATGACCAGCCGTCCGGTTTTCCTGACAGAGGCCTTCATCGTTTCTTTGTCGAACGGGACCAGCACTCTCGGGTCGACGACTTCGACCGACACGCCTTCCTCAGCCAGTTCTTCGGCTGCCGCCAGTGCGACCGGAACCATGCTCTGCACAGCCACCACAGTCACATCCGTTCCTTCGCGGACCACCCTGCCGGCGCCGTTCAAAGGTATCGGCTCCTCGCTGTTCACTTCGCCTTTCAGTCCGAGCGAGCCTTCGTGATAAAGGAACAGCACAGGATCTTTGTCACGTATCGATGCCCTCATTAGTCCCAGCGCGTCCTCCGGGTAATACGGCGCAGCGATCTTCAGACCCGGCACGTTGTTGTACCAGCCCTCGACGCACTGCGAGTGCGACGGACCGGTCCCCGGCTGNCCGTAAGTTCCTATGCCTCCGTTCGCGGCNACNANCACCANCGAAATATCNGCCTGTCCGAATGACATCATANGCATCTTNGGNGCGGAATTGATCAGNGCATCGGCGCACACNGCAGTAAAATCNGCAAACATCAGATCGACGATCGGCTTCATTCCCAGCATTGCCGCGCCTACCGCCATCTGGCAGAATCCGGCCTCNGAAATCGGCATATCAAAACATCTGTCNGGGAATTTNTCCGGNACGCCGATNAGATTGCTCATACCGCCGCCGCTGCNGATAATATCCTCGCCCATTACTATAACATTCTCATCGCTTTCCATCTCAAGCATGACACCCTTCGCCATTGCCCGGTTCAAATACATTTTTGCCATCAGATCTCGCCTCCCGTCTCAGGTTCGCCATAAATCAGTTCCGGAATATAAATCTCTTCCGGAGCGGCGAAAGGAACGTCTTTTGCCATGTCTATATATCCTGCGACCTCTTCCTGTATACGGTCTTTCACCTCCGTGAAATATGTTCCGTCTGCCGCCCTGCTGTCGAGAAGATACTTTTCCATTATCCTGATGCAGTCGCGGTTTTCCTTCGCCAGGCGCAGCTGTTCTTTTTCCTCTTCGGTGTAGTAATGATCTCCCTGCCCGACGAAGTGGGCTGCCCATCTCGTATCCTTCACCTCCACGAACTGCGGTCTGAAGGCTCTCGCTTTTTCCAGCGCGTCCTCCATCGTTTCTCTGATCTTCACGACATCCGAACCCTCGTCAATATCCAGAGTATGTATCTCCGCTCCCCACGGAGCGACACGTTCCGAAATGCTGCCGTTCACGGCCTCGCGTTCTGTCGGAACTGTCATCGCCCAGCCGTTGATCTCGGCGACGAACACGATCGGCAGCTCCATGAGACAGGCAATATTCACGACCTCGTAACAGATGCCCTCGCTCCACGCGCCTTCACCCTGCAGGGATATTACTGCCCCGCCCATTTTTTTGAGCTTGACCGCCAGCGCCGTGCCCGCGCAGTGGCCCGCCGAAGCGCCGAGCGTCCCGCTCTGCGGCAATGTGTGTTCTTTCTCAAGATCAGTAATGTGCAAGTCTCTCGCCGTTCCTTTTGCATATCCGTTCTCGCGCCCGAGGACCTCGCAGGTGAATTTGTACGGATCGTATTTCGTCAGCATCAGCGTCTGCGACCTGTGTGTAGGGATCACCCAGTCATCGGCGCTCATAGCGCAGGCAACACCGACGCCCATCGCCTCCTGCCCGTACGGCGTATGGAACGCGCCGCGGATCAGTCCGTTGTTCACGCATTCATGCATGCCCAGCGTCCAGATCCTCGCCCTTACAAGATGCTCATACATCTTCAGCAGTTCTTCATTTGAATATTTCATAATATCACCCCGTCAGTCTTCTGTGATTTCCGCTACGGCCCCGCCGCACGGCACATCGTCTTCCTCTTCGGCCAGAAGATGGATCGTGCCCGATACCGGCGCCTCGATCTCATTCGTCAGTTTTTCGGTAGAATACTCCATAATAATATCGCCCTTCCGGACTTTATCCCCTTCTTTGACTTTCCATTCGTTAATGGTCCCTTCGACCATCGTCATTCCGACCTGCGGCATTATTACTATCATGTGATTTCCCTCCAATTTCCTACTATTATAGCACGATGAAGCGGATGAGGTGCCACTGGCTTCGCGGAACCAAAAGAAAAGCAGACACCGCTGCCTGCTCTTCTTTAATTATTTGACTATGTACATTACTATTGTGGTTTAAAATAAGGATGACGCCGATAAAATGAAAACACACCTGCCTCCCGGCATCTTTGCGTTCATTGCGGCTCCTTTATTTATTCCGTTGTACCTATTGTAAGCCCGTGAAATCAATATGGGAATGTCGGCTATCGATGAACAGATATCAAAAAAAATATTACCCTTCTCATATTATGCGGATGATTTTCCGGTTTTAATATCAGCACGGAGAATATCTGATAAAGTATCCGCTCACAGAATCGAGTATCGAATTATTTGTTAGCAGATAGCAACTTCTTAGGCTTCCTGCTCATTGTCATAATAGTTATACTATTCTCAAACGATATGACATTTGTAAAATATGGTCTTTACAAAGGTACACCCAATAATATTATTCCCTGCATTAAGGAAAGTTACTTTTAAAAACTAATATTCATAATTACATAACTTAAACATAATAAAAACTGAGCAGCGTCACATTCGTTTCTCGGTTTTTATTATTATCATTATCAGCAGATAACAGTACTGCCGAGGAGGAGCAAAATGAAATTATTCACAAAAGCATCAATAGGGAAAATGACCCTGAAAAACAGAGTCGTTATGGCGCCTATGGGCATAAAGAGCGAGCCGGACGGCGGATTCAGCACGCGCGGGATCAGGTATTTTGAAGAACGCGCCAGGGGCGGTGCCGGCATGATAATAACGGGACGTGTTGCTACTCAGGATAAATACGAGATGCGCTCTCATCATCTGCTCACCGGATATCATCACATCAACCGTCTGAGCCTGCTGGCCGAGAAAGTACATATCTACGGGACAAAACTGTGTGTACAGATAGGTCCCGGCCTGGGCCGTATGGTCCACCAGGATCCGTTCACGCCTCCGTATTCGGCAAGCGCAATACCTTCGTTCTATTATCCGCAGCTCATCTGCACCCCCTATACTAAAGAAGATATTGAATATCTTGTCTGGTCGGTCGGTTATGCCGCTTCGCTCGCGAAGACCGCCGGAGCTGACGCTGTAGAACTGCATGCCTACGGAGGATATCTCCTGGACCAGTTCCACTGCTCATTGTGGAACAAGAGGACCGATGAGTACGGCGGCGATCTGAACGGACGTCTCAAGTTCACGCTGGACTGCATAAGCGCCATACGTGAACAATGCGGTCCTGATTTTCCAGTCATCGTCAAATACACGGCATATCACGGCATTCCGGGAGGAACGGATCTAGCCGAAGGGATTCTGATGGGGCAAATTTTCGAACAAGCCGGAGCTGCCGCGCTGCACGTCGACAAAGGATGCTATGAACGCTGGTATGATCAGATCAGCACAGTATATGCGCCTCCCGCTCACCAGATCAAAATCGCCGCGGCAGTAAAAGAAGCTGTCGGTATACCGGTCATAGCGCACGGGAAACTGGACGATCCTGCTGTGGCGGAAGAAGTCCTGCAGAATGGTGAAGCGGACTTTATCGCACTCGGCCATCAGATGCTCTCAGACCCTCAGTGGACACTCAAAGTCCTGGCAGGTGAAATCGCAGACATTCGCCCATGCATAGGCTGCAATGAATGCCTCAATATGAGTCACAAAGGCATAGAGCATACCTGCACAGTTAATCCGCAGGCGCTGCGTGAAGATGATTATCCGGTCCTTCCTGCCGCAGACAAAAAGTCCGTCCTGGTGATCGGCGGAGGACCTGCCGGCATGTCAGCGGCCCTCACAGCCTCAAAACGCGGACACATTGTCGAACTGTGGGAGAAAAGCAATTCGCTCGGAGGACTGCTGCTGGCGGCCGGCGCACCTGATTTCAAACGCGACGTGATGCATTACGCCAAGTATCTGACCCACATGATCAACGCATCAAATGTAAAAGTCACCTTAAACAAATGCGCAGACCGAAAGTCCGTAAAAGCCGCCGGCTTCGACAAAGTTATCCTCGCCTGCGGCTCCCGGCCGTTTATCCCGCCTATTGAAGGCATTGACGGTCCTAATGTCAAAGAAGCAGTTGCTGTCCTCAGGGGGAAAGAAAGTTTCGGCCGTAATGTCGTCGTCATAGGCGGAGGTCTCGTGGGCTGCGAAACAGCATTACACATCGCCGAGACAGCCGCAAGCGTCACCATCGTCGAGATGCTCGATGATATCCTGTTCGGTGCGGATCATGCGCTTAACAACGACCAGAAAATACGTCAGATGATTATCGACAGCGGCATCAAAGCTATACCGAAGGCACGCGTAACGCGTATTACACCGGACAAGCTGGAATACTCGCTCGGCGAATCGGCTGGTAGTATATCATGCGATACGGTAGTGGTAGCCAGCGGATTCAGGACCGATCACAGTCTCGAAGAATCTCTGGAAGCAGATACCGATATTGCAGTCATAGGCGATGCCTCTGCACCGAGAAAAATATTCACGGCCGTGCACGAAGGTTTTCACGCGGCACGAATACTATAAAACAGAACAAAACGGCTCCCGGGATCTTTTCCCTGCAGGAGCCGTTTTATTTATATATTATCTTTTAGAGACCGTCATTTTTTTACGCGGCATTATGTGTTATCATAATGTTTTTTTTCCTGTTGTTGATGCCTTTTTCACCGGCACTGTGTTCGACTGCCTTATATCCATATTGAAGCAGCGCAGCGCCCGTCACTGCCATAACGAGCATGACGATAAATGCAGGAACATAGCTTCCATTCATAGCATCTGCCATGATCCCCGGCACTGTGCCGAATGCCAGCGATCCGATAATGGACATCATCTGGAAAACAGACATTATGTGCGGATAAGTTTTTTCTGTTGCCGCCCCTGCCGCATAGAGCGGTATGGAAACACTCATGATTGAAAGTCCGAGTCCCAACAGCACGACTGATGCATATGCTGTCATAATGCTCCCGCTGTCCGCGAAACAGCACAGCAGGAATCCGACTGCAGACAGTCCGTAAAGGATCCAGTTTGCACGATACATGCCGATCCTATCCACAACGCCCCCATATATACACTTGCCTGCTGCCAGCGTCAGTCCGAATATGGAAACGAATCCTGTAACATTGCCGGAGCTGAATCCGGCGGCATTGTACAGTACCGGTATATGCGGTGCGGCATTGTTGGATGACATGCCGAATATCAGTATCCCGACAGCTAATAATATATAGAGCCGCTTCGGTGCATCCTGCGCTGCATACAGCGTCCTCTTTTCGGCCATTGTAGTTTCCTCATTCATACCGACAGGCAGTGTGTTCAAACAATCAGGCCTGCTTCTTATTACTGCCCATACTATTAACGCGGACACCAGTATGAAACCTGATTCTAATATAAAGCTATGTTCAAGCGAACTGTTTTTTATTATCAATGTTATCACCGGCGAAGCAAGCGTTGCTGAAAGTCCGGTAGCACCCATGCATATGCCGAGCGCAAACCCTCTGTGCCCAATAAACCACCTCGTGATCAGCAACGAAACAGGTATCATTCCGCCCGCGCCGTATGCCAGTCCCATTACTGCAGCCCCGGCAGCCGTACCGGGGAAGCCGCTTGCCAGACCGGTAATCAGGAAGCCAAGAGCTGCTACTGCGGTAGACGCTGTAACGACTCTGCGTATTTCGAAGCGTTTTACCAGCACGGATGCTGCAGTCATGCCGATCAGCGCGAAAAGATTCCTGATCGTCGGGATCAATGATGCTTCCGTGTTGGTCAATCCCCTTACCTTTATGAGATAAGGCTGATAAATTGAAAAACCTGTATTGGTCAGACCCACTACACAGAAAAGCACCAGTGCGCAAACAATGCATATTGCCCATCCGTATTTATTATTCTTTATCAATGTTTTCATTTTTTATCCTCCGCAGTCAAATTGCTCTTTTATGATTTCATATTATCACAGCATTAAATACTTGTAAAATTGTTAATTTTGCTTTAAAATAGCAATATAATTGTTAAAGGAGACTTATTATGAATCAGAATGAAATCGAAGCATTCAATGCAGTGGCCGAATGCGGATCTATTTCGGCTGCGGCGCAGCAGTTGTATACCGGGCAAACGACAATTTCAGCCAGGATACAGACACTGGAAAATGAGCTGGGTGTGACATTGTTTATGCGCGGTCGGGGGCAGCGCAACACGGAACTTACCCCACAGGGCAGGAGATTCGAAGAATACGCGAGGAAGTGGGAACAGCTGCTGACAGAAACGCAGAACGCCGTCAAAAAAGATCCCGCCTCTACGCTGAATATTGCTTCGACTCAACTGATGAGTTCGTATATCGTTCCCGAGGTATACCGCCGGCTTGCATCCATCAACAGCGAGAGTTCCGTCAGATTGTGGAATTACCATCTGACAGAATGTTATCAGATGGTCGAATCCGATGCGGCGGAAATCGGCTTTGTTTCCACCCTGCATTTTTCCAAGGATCTGAATGTGCATCCCCTGTATTCGGAAAATCTTGTTTTGATATATGCGCCCGGCAGTTCATATGCCGACATATCTGACCCCTCGGAACTGGATCCAAAAAATGAAATATATACAAACTGGTATGAAGAATTTGTCAGATGGCATAATTACTGGTTCAGAGATCAGGCGGCTGCAATTATCGAAACCAACGATATCAGATTCATCGAAAACACTATTACGCTTAAGGATAAATGGGCACTGGTCCCTATCACGATGGCCGAATCGCTCAGGCAAAGAGGGCTGATCGACTATTCGGTCATCGGCAATGTGCCGACAGGCCGGAAAACAAATCTTATCTGCAAAAACAGCATCGAATCTTACACCGGGCTTTCCCGGCTCCTTGAACTCATGGAGCCTGTCGTGACCGGTCTCAAAGGTGAATGGATTTATGAAAAGCAGCATTGATGGAAATATAAAACCGCCGCGCTGCGGGATGTTATCCTGCGGTGCGGCAGCCCTGATCATTTGGACATTAATATTATTATGTTATTTTTTCTTATTCGGTTCTATTACTACCTTTATCGGGAATTCTCCCTCTATCTCCTCGCCCGCGACTCTGACAGCGAACTCTGCTTCATCGAGAGTATATTTATGAGTAACGATATCCTCCAAAGGATATTTTTTGCTGTTGATGATTGAGATCGCCTGAGTTACTGAATCAATATTATGAGTATGTGCTCCCTTTATCACCAACTCGCCGAACACTACCTTGTCGAAATCTATCAGTGTGCTGAGACCCTGATAGAGTCCCGGAGTAACGATCGTGCCGCCCTTTCTCACCATATCGACAGAACTCGACATAGCGTCTATACTGCCGCTGCAGTCAAAGGCAATATCAGCCATCTCGCCGTTCGTAACTTCCTTTATCAGCTGTATAGGATCCTCCTTATCCACATTGACTACATAATCTGCGCCGAGGCGTTTAGCCATTTTGAATCTTTCCTGGTCTCTGTTCTTACCTGTGATGATAACAGTTTTTGCTCCTGCCTCTCTGGCTACTACAACTCCGCCGAGTCCCTGCTGTCCAGGCCCCATGATAACTACTGTATCTCCAATTGCGACTCCGCCGATCCTCTGCAGCCAGTTTACTGAATTCCCCAGTACTGCGCAGGCCAGCACGGCTGCTTCCGATGGAACATCCTCGTTGATCTTATGCAGTATCGCTCTTTCAGGCAGATACAGATATTCGCTGTATGCACCCCAGAGGTACGGCGGTTCAGTGCACGGCACCATAAATCCATATCCGAGTTTCTTTTCGCAGCGGTTGTATTTGCCTTGTATGCACGGTTTGCATACACCGCAGCCGAAACGCGTTTCCACAACGACTCTGTCGCCTTTTTTGCATCCGCTGATTTCCGATTTATAGTCGCCTATCTCCGCAATGCGTCCGACGATCTCATGTCCCATGATGATCGGGAAAACATTGGAGTTTTTGCCCTGATACATATGTGGATCCGATCCGCATACTCCAACCATTTCAACTTCCAGCAAGGCATCGTTATCCTTGATCTCAGGAATAGGGAATTCCTTTATTTCCATATCTCTGACGCCGTTCAGCACAGCTGCTCTGCATGTCTTTTTCATTTTTTCCTCCTGTACTTGTTTTAAATACTATATATGATTGTTTTTCACATTATCAGCTGAAGGTTCTGTTACGGTCTCCTGACCGCTTCTATCAGCGCTTTGATATCGTTTGTCGTTTCGAGGTTTTTCACGATATCCAGCATTGCTTTCGTTTTTTCCTGCGGGATGCCGACTTCTCCGTGTATCCTGTACATCATTTCTTCATTTTCATCCCAGGTGAGATTATAGTATTCCGGCGTTATCACCATTTCCTTTTCCAGGACTCTGCCGTCTTTCATCTGGAAAATGATCTTCCCGCATATGATCGGATATTGTTCATCATCGACTACTGTGACTTTATCAACAAGATCGAGGATGCGTCTGTCATCGAATATCTGCTGTCCCTTCTTGGTGCATTTCCGGTTAACTATGGCGTTGGAAATGTTGAAGGCGCAGCTCATCGTAGTCTGTGTATCTGTTGTGAACGGGCCCTTGTATTTCGTTCCCGGATAATTGCTTTCAAACGGATTCATGTGATATTCGATCGATTCGATATCCTCTCCCTTCACATTATTCTCCTCAGCAAGTTCTTTGCTGACGATAAACGGAGTCTGCGCTATTGCGCAGCAGGGATTAAATTTGAATATTACCTGTCTGATGCTGTAATCTTTCCCCAGCGCCTCGATTTCTTCATTTACAAGCGCCTCGTCATTCGAGCCGGCAAAGACATTCATAAATCCCTTGCCGCCGTCGAAAGCGCTTCCCGCGCCGTTCACTCCGTCGGCCGCGAGCATTGCCGCGATCAGGCCGTTCCTGGCTGCGCATCCGTTCTGATAGAACCACTCTGTCGTTCCGGCGGCAAATGATTCCTGTATTCCCCCTGCCAGCGACGCAGCGATCCTTATCGCATCCGCTATCTGCTCTGCATTAAGTTTCATCAGCTTGGCGCATGCCGCAGCAACACCGAAAATCACGAAAATGGCACTTGCTCTGAAGCCTCTCGGATTTGTAAGCTTGGAAAGCTTCCTTTCCAGTGCTCCGGTCACTTCATATCCCGCCAGCACTGCTTCCATAAGCTCTTTTCCGCTGCATTCGCTATTCTCGGCTATGGCCAGCACTGCAGGAACTATCATAGTACCGTTGTGAGTACTTCCCATAGTATCTTCCTGTGCTCTCGAATGGAAAAGGACGGTATTGGCAAACACCGCACCCGGCATTGTCAGCTTTGTTCCATCCATCATCAGCGTAGCAGTTTTTCCGTTTTCAGAGGCATCATATAATTTTGCTATATTTCTGGCATGTGTTGCAGGACCCAGCTCATATCCCGATACACCCACGCCTATTGAATTCATAAAACATGTGCGGCATTTTTTCTGCACATCTTCAGGGACATCATCCCATTTGAGGCCGTATACATATGTACCCAGTTTGAATGCGATATCCATTTTCCGCAATCCTCTTATCATTTTCATTATACAAACTTTTACATGCTTATGTTACCATTTAATCTCCCCGGTCGGAACAATGAAAAAATGATAATGGATATCAATATATTCTGCTTCCATTTATTTGTCTGCGTACGATAATTATTGTATAGTTATTTTCAGTGATGAATATCCTGCTGCTTACCCGATTATTCATCATTAATGCGGAAAGGAATGGAAAATCAAATGAAAGGTTTTGAATATCGACGCGGAGATAAATATGCTCCGATCCCTCCAAACGAGCAGGGACTGCCAACGGTCGAAGCCGATTACTGGCTTCAGGTTCATAAAGTGCAGGGACTGCATACCGAGGGTCTCTGCTTTGACAGAGCAGGGAATCTATATTATACAGTGTTATACGGCGGAAGCGTCTGCCGTATAGATATGGACACTATGAAAATCGAAACTGTTTACCATGATGATAATATCAAACCGGCTTCTGTCAAAATCCATAAGGACGGCCGTATTTTTGTCAGCTGCCTTAACAAGGACGGCAGACCGGGAGGAATATTCACCATCAACCCGGATGGTACGGGCTATACGGATATTGTCAAAGGCCACAGCATCGACGATCTCGCTTTTGACAAAGACGGCGGTTTTTATTTTTCTGAACTGATCGGCGACGATACTAATCCGACAGGTGCGGTCTATTATGTGGATCCGGAATATAAAGAAGTTTCGCCGTTCATGACAGGTATGGCTACTCCGAACGGTGTCGCCATGTCGACAGACGAATCCGTCCTGTGGGTAACAGAAAGCCACAGATCGCGTATTCACAGAGTTATGCGCACCAGCTATAAAACAAGCAATGTCGTATATACAACTACCGGCTTCTACGGTCCGGATTCTTGCGAGATAGACGAAGATGATAATCTGTACGTCGCCATGTGCGGACAGGGCAAGGTACTTGTTTTCAATTATTACGGATATCCTATCGGACAGATACTCCTGCCGAAACGCGACGAAGGTCTCAACCTCTGGTGCACGCACACTTATATCCGCCCGGATACCAGAGAACTGTACATAATATCATGTGATGACAATGGAGATGAAGGGTCCTGGATATTCAAAGCTGAAGCCTTTGCCAAGAGCAACAGCAATAATTTTCAGTACCGTTAGCCCATTAACGATTTGCCGTATTTTTTCAGGGACCATTCGATGCAGTAATCTTTTACATACTCAGCCGCAGGAGACAGATCTCTTTCCACAGGCCAGAACATGTAAATTTTTCTTTTGTTCATCGGGTGGTCCAGTTTTCTTACAGCAATCAGATGAGGATCGACCGGGATCATCGGTGATATTGCTACGCCGAGATTCAGTGCCACATGAGTCATGCGCGAAGACCAGTCGTTGAAATTTTCGGCCGGATTCAGTTTCAGTCCGCTTTGACGATACATTTCCGATATCCAGGCATATAGATTGGAATCAGGATAATAACTGATCATCATCTCATCTTTTATATCCTCCAGCGTCAGTACTTTCTTTTTGGCCAGCGGGTGTTTTGCCGGAAGCATAAGCACCAGTTCCTGCCATGCTATCGGGACCATTTCCAGACCGTCATATGATACTGTACAGGCGAAGCCCAGGTCTGCATTGCCGTAGATGACTTCGCTTTCCACTTTTGTTTTCTCATGATTGACAGCAAACTGCACAGAAATATCGCCGTAATCATTTTCATCATAAAACTGATTGAAAATATCCGGTATGAGTTTATGGCAATTTATGTAGGAATAAATGATCGAGACGACACCGCTTTGAGGATTTCTCATTCTGTTCAGTTCATCTCTGCCCGCCTCGAGCGCTTCTATCGCCTGTCTGCAATATGGCAGAAACGCCTTTCCATACACGGTTAATTTGACATTTTTATCGCTTTTACGGCGAATAAACAGTGGCACTCCAATTTCTCTCTCCAGAGACTGGATCGAGTAACTCAGGGCCGACTGAGAAACATACAGATTTTGAGCTGCCTGTGTAAAATGCTGTGTCTCAACGACTTCTCTGAAATATAGCAGCTGCTGCAATGTCATAACTATCTGACCTCCGCTCAATATGTCTCAGAATGCTTTTCAAACTGAGTCTTTGTAACTTTTTCAAGATATGGGATAAAACGTCTGATCATATGGGAAATATGCTCGCTGTCATCTATGATCACGCCCAGCTGTCTCATTACAGGAGGATTTAGCGGATACATTTTTATTTTTGCCGGACATTCATAGCTGTACAATTTTGATAGAAATGCTATTCCCAGTTCTTCCTCCACCATCGATAATAATGCAGATCCGTCTTTTGATGTGACATCGATCCGGTTCTTCAGTTCACCGTTTGACTGTTCCTGCACCAGTTTGCTTACCGGGTTATAATTTGAGAATAATATTGGATAATCTCCGATATCGCTCATGGAGAATCCATCCTTGATTTCAATATTATATGACTCCGGGATGGCAACGTAAACCTCATCTTCAATAAGCGGAGTGAATTTGCCGCTGCCTGCCATGGTGACTTCACCGATCGCAATATCAACCATGCCGGCGTTCAGCCATTTCGGCATATCCTCTTCAGTCCCGACGCGTATGCTTATCATATCGTCCGGATAGTCTGCCATATAATTATGAATAACTTCCGGGAGATAATAACGCGCATATATAGGATACGCAGCTATCCTCAGTTTGCGGCTCGTGCTCTTGTTCATCTCTCCGATTTCATCCATCAGTCTGGCTTCACTCCAGACAAGCTCATTGATCAGCGGCAGCAAATGTTCACCTTCCGGAGAAAGCACAACTCCCTTAGGCGTTCTGTTAAGCAATTGGATCGACAATTCCTGCTCCAGAGTATTCATCATGTAAATCAATCCCGACTGTGTGTAGTTCAATTCTTCAGCCGCTTTTTTCAAACTGCCTATCTTGACCACCTTAAGAAGAACATCTAATTTATTTGTATCCATATCTGCCTCCGTTTCCTTTTTTCTATTTTATATCTTTCAGGGGCAGCCCGTCAAACTTCAATTAACAAAAGTGTTCTGAAAATGCAGAAAGCCGTTTCAAAACACTTTTATATAATACTATTTAAATCGGATGGCCATTTGTATGCTAATCAAAAATCGGTTTGAAAATTTGCGGATTTCCTCTCAAAGTCTCTTTCTGCACTTTGCCCACGGCATTGGCCGGCAGTTTATCCACTACCGCCAGATATCTCGGCTTTTTGAAGCTCGGCAGTTTTTCTTTGCAGAACGCTACCAGTTCATCTGCAGTAATACTGCACCCCTCGTGCAATACTACCGCCGCAGCAATAGCTTCTCCGAACCGCTCGTCGGGAACGCCCACTACCGCGCAGTCCAGGATCGCCGGATGCTTCTGAATGATCGTTTCTATTTCCTGGGCAAACACATTCTCCCCGCCGGTCTTGATAACATCTTTTTTCCTGTCGATAAAATAATAATATCCGTTCACCTGATCAAAACGCATGATGTCGCCGGTCCTGAACCAGCCATCATTGCTCAACGCCGCGACGGTTTTATTTTTCTTTTTTAAATACCCCTTGAACACCATTGGCGACCTGACCAGAGCCTCGCCTGTTTCGCCCGGTTTTACATCCCGGCCGTTTTCTCCGACGATCCTGACCTCAGTCATCGGCATTACAGACCCTACAGCTTTTATGAGCCCCGGATCGCGCTCCAGATCATTCTTCGTTATCTGCATGGATGTAATACTGCAGGCTTCAGTCGATCCCCATGAAGGCCTTAAATGACACGTCGGAAACATTTCAAAAATATGATCGATATATTCAGTAGTGGATTTCCCTGCTGATACACATACCTCCCATATAGATGAAAGATCGTAATCCTGCCTGTTTTTATATGTATATATCCTCTCATATGTTACCGGCGGCAGCATCTGCAGCTGTGTAACTTTATATTTTTCGATATTGTTGAATACTACTTCCGGCACTATCCCGTTCAGGGTAATATAAGTTCCACCGATCAGGTGCATTTTTATCAGGCCCTGCAGACCGCCTATATGATATAACGGAGCCGCAGACATCATGACATCCTGCACATTCAAAGGACTGTTGTTCCTCAGCGCCATACAAATAGCATGCAGCATTACTGCTTCCTGCGTCTTGAGAACACCTTTTGGCTCGCCGGTCGTGCCGCTTGTAAACAGAAGCAGAGACGGATCTTCATTGTCTGTTGTGACCTGCGCCTCCATATCATCTCCCGCATCAATAAAAGAAGACCAGGGAATGATTTTATAATCTGTATCGTTGATTTTCTTTTCGCCGACACGCACCATGAAGTCGATATTCGGATAAAGCTCTGCAATTTCCATGGCATTATCTTCAAATTCATCCGGAAATACCAGCACACTGCTTTCAGCGACTTTCATCATTTCCGCCAGTTCTCTGGCGCGGAAACGAATATGCAGCGGGACAAACACCGCGCCGAGTTTCTGGCATGCATACCAGGTAATAACCCATTCCACACTGTTTTTCAAGAGCGCCGCCACACGGTCTCCCTTTGAAACGCCCTGATTTCTTAAACCGTTTGCCACGCAGTTGCACAGCCGGTTCAGTTCCTTGTATGTCAAAGCATTTGTTTTATTGACAATAGCCAGTCTGTCAGGATATGCCTCTGCACCGTCTATCAGTAAATGTCCCACCTGAAGCATTAATAACCATCTTCCTTCTGTTCACTATTTATTATTTGTCGTCTGCCGGATCAAGATAACCGGCCATTTCCATTATCACGCTCGCAAATCCGCAGCCTCCGCATACCAGCAGCGACCACGCGGCAATCGTTCCCATTGGTGTCCCGGCGAAAAATCCTATACTCATCAGTCCCATCATCGTCGTTGAGAAACCGCCTGTAAGGAATATTACGCATGACATCACCGATTCACGCTTCAATAACGGGGCAAGTATTATCAGCATAAGCCCGAGCATTGTAAATGCTATGCCGAAAATCTTAAAATTATATATCTGCTCGCCTGTTATACTGCTGACAACATTTGTGAAACCGCCTATGCCGCCGAAGAATGTGGCGCAGATCATATTCACATTCCCGCCGAAGCTGTCACCCGTTTTGAGCATAAACGCGCTGCCGATAATGTATCCTGCAAAAACAGCTATCTGCACAACTCCTATGGCGAATCTGCCGCCTTCTCCTATCCAGCCCATATTGAATGCCCAGAAGATTATGCAGAGAACGCTGAATATCATCGTTACTGTCGGCGATCCGCTTGCCGTCACAACAGTTTTTTTCTCTGCCGCCGCTGTCGATTCTATTTTTTCTATATTTCTTTTTTCACCAATAGTGCTGATGAATTCTTCCATAATTATTTCTCCGTATTGAACCGGTCGTTAAACCTTATTAAATGATATAAGGGCTGCAATACCTCCATGAGGCTGCAGCCCCTTTACATATTTCTTATAACTAATACATATTGACTTCTAGACGAAGCAGTGCGCATCCCAGCGACTTTGCTGTCGAATCATAACGAAGTGTTCTTGTCGCACCGCCGCCGAGTCCTCCGCGCAATACGATCTGGAAGCTCTCGATATTATCCTCCGGATAAACTTCCACGTTGCCTTTTACCATATCCTTGAAAAAATTCTTTATTACTACAGGCGTGAGTTCTCTCTTGAGCTGTACATAATAATCGTGATTCAAAGCCATGATGCCGATCGTGGCGACATCGCCTTTATCGCCGCCGCGTGCATACGCGACGTCTTTAAGCATTACTCTTGCCATATTATTTTACCTCCTTGATTGTCAGCTGCGGTTTAACAAACTCTCTTGGAACAAGCGTCGGCCAGAGACCGATGACTTTACGCGGTCTTGGATTTACTCCGCAGGCAGCTCCCATTGGTCCGTATGTCCATAAGTGTGTCGTATTGCGCTTGATCAGATCTGCTTCCGCATATGTGTCTGTTCTGGCACTGATACGCAGCGCAACTTCGTTGATATTAGGATCCGGTGCAGGCGCTGTACTTCCGTGGAGACAGTTGACTCCGATGTAGTCGAATCTCAATTCATTAGGTTTGCAGCCGAGATAGTCAAGACGTTTGCGTACGAGCTCTTCCGCTTTCTGAGCTTTCTCATAAGCGTTAGGCCATGGATATATGAGCATTGATTCACTCATGAATCCTTCTTCGACGCCGATGCATACCTTGAACATATCAGGTCTGCCTTTTCCGGTCATATTTGTGAACTTGACTTTATCTTTGCCGCTTTCTTCCAACTTAACTGTTGTGAAGTTGGCAATACCGTCAGGCATGATGTAGTTATTAGGATCAATAACTTCATATGTAAGATGTTCTTTCATAGTCCACTGATTGATGATGCCGCCGGTGCCTTCAACTTTCGAAATCTCAGCTTCGCCGTTCTCATTCATTTCGATGATAGGGAATCCTATATGCCAGTTCTCAGGCGAGCTTGCCCAGAGGTTGCTGTTTCCGCCTGTACACGGGCTGCCGCACTCTACGACGTGGCTGACATTTACTGCCGCACCGATTTTATCATTGTACTTTGCGGAATAATCCCAGCCCATCTCGTGCATCATAGGACCAACATATAATGAAATATCCGAAACACGTCCAGCGATGACATGGTCACATCCCTGTTCCAGAGCATCGATGATACCGTCTGCTCCTGCATATGCATATGCTCCGACGATCTTATCCTTGACTCTGTCGATATCCTCTTCACCTGTATCCGTATTTGTCAGCTTGACTCCCGCTGCTCTGATTTCATCAAGTCTGTCCGAAAGGTCGTCTCCTGTTACGAGTCCGAGTTTCAGTCCGTGAATATCCATTCTCTGACATAATTCTTCGATTGCATCTGCAGCGCCCATTGGGTTTGAACCTCCGGCATTGCAGATCATTTTTATTCCGTTTTCACGGCAGATCGGCAGGAACTTCTCCCAGTGAGGCACGATGTCAGGTACAAATCCCTTCGAAGGATCCTTGAGCATCTGACGGCGCAGGATCGACATAGTCAGCTCTGCCAGATAGTCAAAAGCAAGATAATCAACGTTACCTTTTCTCGCGGTCTCGAGTCCAGGTTCGATATCGTCGCCCCAGTATCCCGATGCGCATCCAATTCTTATTTTTTTCGTTTTTTCCTCCTTTGCGAAGTCATAATTAACGTGTTGCATCTATCTTAAATATTCAAATATGCCTGCAGCGCCCTGTCCGCCGCCTACGCACATCGTAACAAGCGCATATTTCCCGCCGTTTTCAGCGAGATAGTCAAGCGCTTTCATGGTCAGCAGCGCGCCTGTAGCTCCCATAGGATGTCCCATGGCGATTGCGCCTCCCCACGGATTTACTTTTTCAGGGTCCATTTTCAGTTCTCTGATACAAGGAATTGCCTGAGCGGCAAATGCCTCATTGAGTTCAATAACATCCATATCGTCAACTGTCATTCCCGTAAGCTTCATTACCTTCGGTACAGCATATATCGGTCCGAGTCCCATCGTTTCCGGAGCGCATCCTGCTGTGGCAAAACCGATCAGTCTGGCAATCGGCTTCAGTCCCTTTTCCTCCGCCTTTTTGCGGTTCATCAGAACAACGAATGCCGCAGCATCATCGGTCTGCGAAGACGAAGCCGCTGTTACGATACCATCGTCCTTGAAACACGGTTTGAGCTGCGCAAGACTGTCTGCTGTACTCTCCGGTCTGATGCCCTGGTCTTTATCCGCCAGTATCTCATTTCCCTCAGAGTCTTTTACGGTAATAGGAATGATCGATCTGTTGAGATATCCCTTTTCCTGAGCTGCAGCTGCTTTCTGGTGGCTTTTTGCCGAGAATTCATCCATCTCTCTGCGCGTAATGCCCTTAAGTTCCGCAACATTTTCTGCAGTAATGCCCATCCCCATGTATGCGCCGGGAACCATTTCGTCGAGTATTGCATCATCGTCGTCCGGCAGATATGTCTGAGTCATCGACATACATTCGATTCCACCTGCTATCGCTGTATCGATATTTCCTACTGCGATGTTATTCGAGCAGATCGATATCGTCTGAAGTCCAGATGAGCAGAATCTGTTTACTGTCATAGCGCTGACAGATTCCAGTCCGGCTCTCAGTGCTACAAGACGCGCTACATTTTTACCGCATCTGTTGACTGTACGGGCACAGCCTATTGCGATATCATCAATGTCTTCCGGTTCTACGCCCGGCGTCTTTTCAATTACTTTTTTCAATATTTCCGATGACCATTCAATAGGGTGTGTATCGGCAAAATATCCTTTGCCCTTTTTCGCTTTGCTTATCGCGCTGCGGCCGTACCCTACAACTACCGCTTCGTTCAGTTCTTTTGACATTGCTGTCCCCTTTCTTTCGTCTATTTATATGGATATACTTCGTGATCCAGCACTTTCATATCATGGCTCGGGATCAGTTCCGTAAATTCGAGTTTTTCTATCTTCCTGTTTGATTCTTCTACATCTTCAAGACTGACATGGATCCCTCCGTGTACATGTGTATTTCCGTCATTTCCATACCAGTTCTCGTACAGATTTGCCGTATCACCGGCGATGATATATTTACCGTCCGAGGTATTGACTCTGACGATCTGCGATCCCGGCGTATGTCCCGGTGTCAGGAAAACTTCTATTCCCGGATCCAGCTCACAGTCACCGTCGACCGGCACCATTACGTTCCCTGCCGTTGCCCATTTCGGAATCATTCCGCAGCACGGCGATTCATATGTCTGCTGCTGAGCCTCCAGCGGGCAGGCAGCATATTGCAGTTCTATACGCTGCACATATACTTTTTTGCCCGGGAAGCAGTCGTTGTTCTGGCAATGGTCCCAATGGAGATGTGTACAGATAATGAAATCTATATCTTCCGGTTTCAGGCCGTTTTTTGCAAGAGCATCGACAAGGACTCCTTCAGGGATCTCAGCATTTACATGACTGTGATTCTTTTTTACCACGTCTATGCCTTTCGGGCCTGTATCCACCAGGATATTCCGGTCCTTGCCCTGAATGAGGAACGCCATGAACGGCGTATCCATTTTCACACCGTAATCTGTTCTATATGTATAGACTGATTTCTCAAAATCCAGCATTTTGCCCAGATACAGCGGTTTTATTGTATAAGTATTTTCTTCGCTCATTCTTCCTACACTTTCTTTATCTATTTGCCTGTGAATACCGGCTTGCGCTTTTCTCTGCGGGCTCTCAGACCTTCCTGATAATCATCAGAAACATCAATGCTCCTCCTCAGCCAGATAGACAGTTTGCGCGATAATTCAGGCGTAGTTTCCATTCCGTAAGTTATTGCTTTTTTCAATTCACGCAGTGCGATCGGAGCATGCTGAGCGATTTCCTCGGCCAGCGCCATGGCTTCTTTCATAAGATCTTCATGCGGAACTACCATTTCCACGATATCCATTTTCTCGGCTTCTTCAGCTGATATACGTCTTCCTGTGAAAAGCATGAGCTTTGCCTTGCCCAGAGGTATGCGCCTCGGCAGCATTGTCGGGCCGCCTGCTCCGGGATAGCTTCCATAATCTATTTCCGGGAATCCGAACAGCCCCTTGTCGCTCGATACTCTTATATCACAGGAAATTGCCAGTTCCATACCGCCGCCAAGCGCGAATCCGTTGACCGCCGCGATAGTCGGGATCTCCAGCGTCTCGATTTTTTCAAACAGCGTTGTTACCAGTTCATTCATCTCCTGGATCTTGCGGCCTCTGTTTTCAGGCGTATATGTCTCGCGTTCCTTAAGATCAGCTCCTGAACAGAATGAGCGTCCCTCGCCTGTTATGATCAGAGCTCTGGTATCCATATCGAATTTGATATCGTCCAGCACTCTGTGAAAATCTTTTGCCAGCTGTGATGATATCGAATTCAGCGAATCGGGTCTGTTAAGTGTAATGATTTTGACATTGCCCTTTTGTTCCACTTTTATTAATTCTTCCATTTTTTCCACCTTTTCCGGTCACCTGTAAATTGAATCACTATTTATTAAGCATATTGAAGTATTCTTTTCTCCGCTTAAACGCTCTGCCGATCGAATCATATTCCGTAAATGCCGGGATGCCTGCATCCCTGATCATTCTGATAGCTTCCATATTCGTTGAGCCTGTATACCAGTGCACCAGTGCCGGGATCTTCGATTTGTGGATAATATCTATAAAATCTTTGGCTATCGCCAGTGAAGCGCTCCGTTCAATCGTTGTCGGCGCCAGTATCATGGCATCCACTTCACCGCTCTTTTCCAGGATCTCTCCTACTTCTGCGACTTTTTCGATCGTTCTAAGGATATGAGCTGTTACATCGATAGGGTTTCTCGGTGAAGCGAAATCCGGTATCTTCGACATTACTGCATTTCTTACATCATCGCTGAGATCCGGTACTTTCATTCCCGCCTGCTCAACACAGTCAGTAAGGCATACTCCGCTTCCGCCGGATGTGCTGATGACCGCGAACTTATCTATATCACCGTAATCTTTCCATCTGTCCAGCAGATTAGCTGTATCAAAGAATTCATCGATGCTGTCCACCATGATTGCTCCGCACTCTGCAAAGAACACTTTATATTCTTCCATGTTTCCCGCATCCGATGCTGTATGAGCGCCGCAGGCATAGCCGCCGCGCGCTGTTTTTCCGTTTTTGAATACCAGTACCGGCTTTTTAGCTTTTTTAGCCTTTGCGCAGGCCGCTTTGAACTTTTCTCTGTCCTTGATGCCCTCGCAATAAACGCAGATCACACTGATCCTGTCATCGTCTACAAGATGCCATACGAAATCCGATGCTTCCAGATCGCATTCATTGCCCGTAGTAATAACTACAGGTACGTTTATGGCCGCGTCCATTGCACGTCCGTATATCGAACTGCACATAGCGCCGCTCTGAGATACCCAGGCAATGCTGCCTTTAGGCATCGAATCGTAATACAAAAGGCTCGATGATGTGCTGGCGCACATGCCGTCATTCATATTGAATGATCCGAGATTGTTTGGTCCGAGAAGTCTCAGATCATATTTATTTGCTATCTCAACAATTTCATGCTGCAGCGATTTTCCTTCGTCAGTCATGAGTTCAGCAAACCCCGAAGTAATGATTATTGCCGAACGGGCTCCGGCTCTGCCGCAGCTTTCAACTGTATCAGGAACGCTCGGCGCCGCAACTGCTATAACCACCAGATCTACCTTTTCCGGTACATCTTCGATGGATGCATAGCATTTCTGTCCCGAGATCTCATCGTACTTTGGATTGATAGGATATATCTTGCCTTTGTATCCAAAGCGTACGAGGTTATTCAGTACAGCCGTCCCTCCTACTACACTTTTTTTATTTGGATTTCCCGATACTCCGATCAAAGCTACAGATTTCGCATATATGAGCGCGTCGGCTCCAAATCCGATCGGATATTGTTTGATACTCATTTTTTATTTCCCTCTTTCCTTAATATCGATTATTTCCCCTGCCAGACAGGTTCTCTCTTCTCGAGGAACGCTACTGATCCTTCGTGCGCATCTTCACTTGAGTTGAGCAATACAACGAGATCTGTAAGATAATCCATTGATTTATAAAACTCCATATCTCTGCACTTGTACATACCTTCTCTGCCGAGTTTGACTGCCAGCGGACTTCTCTTGGCAAGCTGTTTGGCAAATTTATCGACTTCCTCTTCAAGTTTGTCATCCGGAACGACTCTGTTGATAAGTCCGATGCGCTCAGCCTCCTGTGCGCTGATCCTGTCTGCCGTATACATAAGTTCCAAACTTTTTTTCGTTCCGATCAGACGCGATACCTGCGCAGTTATCATCATTCCCCAGATACCTCTCGTGATCTCAGGGATCCAGAAGAAACTGGATTCAGTCGCTATGGTAATGTCCGCCGAAACTGCGAATCCGAGACCTCCCGCAATCGCAAAACCGTGTACCGCCGCGATAGTCGGCTTCCCGGCATCCGCGAGCTCGATAAGCAGTTCTTTGTAATGTTCGAGATGTTCTCTGATCATGATCGCGCTGCTTCTCATTTCGTCGAGGTTCCCCAGATCTGCTCCCGAGCAGAATCCTTTGCCTGCACCCTTGATTACTATTACTCTTACTTCTTTATCGTCCCTGGCTTCTCTCAGAGCATCCACGAGCAGCGACATCAATTCCAGATTAAGTGAATTACGTTTCTCGTTCCTGTTGAGTGTAAGTGTGAGGACACCTTCCGTCAGATCTTTTAATAAAAGTGACATATTATTGACCTCCCTTATTATTTCTCTGTGATTGTTATTGCTTTTTCAGGACAGATATCAGCACACGCATTGCATCCCGTGCACTTTTCCTCTGCGGCCGCAAATGCCAGAACATCTGAACGGACATCTATTGCTTCTGTATCACATACGATTGCGCACAGTCTGCATCCCAGGCATTTATCTCCATCGACTTTAATTGTATACATTGTTTGACCTCCTAATTTGATCTCTTATCTAACATCTATAATGAATAATTCTTACTCGTTCTCAGCCCAGAACTTCGCGATCTTATCGACACATCCGGCAAGCGGAAGTGCTCCGCGCAGATACAGATGCAGTGACGAATACGCATCGCCGACTGCCGCAATAGCTTTGTTCTGCATTTCAGGCGTCGCATTCATAAGTTTGAAGTACCACTGTCGCGCATCGTTGATAGCTTTTTTATCTGCTTCCGGGTCGTTGTACGTCGCGTCATATTTTGCCTTGAGGTTCTTCTGCAGATAATCTTTGTCAAGTTTGCCTTCTTTAACAGCCTGCGCCGCGACTTCTCCGGCGAATCTTCCCGAACGTACTCCCGTCGGCATTCCCGGGCAGCCCCATACGCTTCCCATCATTGGTCTCCAGGCAGCATCTCCGGCCAGAAGGAATGCATCATCAGTAAGATCGTCTGTTGCTTCCTTTACAGAAAGACTCGTTCCCGACATCATCGATACTCTGGCAGCATGCGAGAAATCATATCTTCCGAGTTCTTCAAGATGTTTGATGAATCTGTCATGCACTGTTCTGAGCGTATATCCTTCCTGTATTCTTGTAGGGTCGCACATCACTGCAACACCGAATCTGTCTTTCCCTCTCGGCGAAGTCCAGCAGAAATATCCCGGCAGTTCAGGAATCAGATATAATTCATAGAATTCGCCTTCCATCGGCTTTGTCTTCTTGACATTGACCATGTCATATCCAATCGATACAGCTATGCTGGCATCGAATTTCTTTTTATTCGTGTATTTAATGGCTTTGCTGTAAACGCTGTCGCAGGCGATAACGATCTTGCAGTCTACGCTGAATGTTTCTCCGCCTTTTTTGAAAACGACATTGCTGATCTGATTGTTGCTGTCTCTGCCTATGCTGAGGAATCTTGCATCCATAAGGATCTCAGCACCGACTCTTGCTGCTGCTACTGCCATTGCTTTTTCAAATTCAGGTCTTCTCATTCCATATCCGTCAGACCAGTGCTGATAGCCGCCGTAACTTCCATCCGGGGAAATAAAGCAGTTGCCGTCCACATGATAATCTGTAACCTTATCTCTGTTGAATTTAAAGCCGGCATATTCTTCAAGCTCATACAGTCCGTATATAACGGCTGTTGAATCGTATACAGGAAGACCTACTTCGCGTTTCTTTTCGAGCACGAGTACTGACGCTCCGTTTTCAGCTGCAAATTTTCCGGCCGACGCACCTGCAGGGCCGCATCCGATTACTACAACGTCGTATGATTTTGGATATTTTTTCATGATTTATTACCTCCATAATAGTTCTGCTTTTTTATTGATTTCAGACTAACATAGCAAATCGGTCCTGGGAACTGTGCGGTTATGATACCGGTTATCAATACTTTTGAGATGATTATTATGCGTATCCACTGCATAAAAAAACAGAGCATCCCGCCCGGAAAGGACAGGATGCTCTGATGATTTATGATTGATTTAAGGATTATCTTATGTCTTTGAAAACGTATGTTTTGAGCTGACTCATTTCCTCCAGAGTCGCGCTGATTCCCTCGCGTCCGAGGCCGCTCATCTTGAATCCGCCGAATGCCATTTCCGGAGGCCTGCAGTTCGAGTCGCCGTTTACAACTATTCCGCCGCACTGCATCTTTGTAGCTACACGCATTGCTTTCTTATAATCGTTAGTCAGCACTCCGCCTGTCAGTCCGTACTTGGAGTTATTTGCTATCTTAACAGCTTCCTCTTCCGTATCGAATCCGATGACAGTGAAAACAGGTCCGAATATCTCCAGATCCTTCGCCGCATCCATATCAGGAGTAACATCATTGAGGACTGTCATAGGGAAAAATGCTCCGTTATAACGTTTCCCTCCCAGAACACACTTGGCTCCCTGTGAAACTGTATGCTGCACCTGTTTTTCAACTTCAGCGGCAGCTTTTTCAGTAATAAGGCAGCCGACATCCGTGCTTTCATCCTGCGGATCTCCTACCTTGATTGCCTTGAGTTTCTCAACAAGTGCTGATACGAATTGTTCTCTTACTGTATTCTGCACGATGAAACGCTTCGACGCTCCGCAGGTCTGTCCTGCATTCGGCGTTCTCGACGCTGCTGCCGCTGCTGCAGCTTTATCGATATCAGTATCGTCAAACACTACCAGCGCGCTGTTGCCGCCGAGTTCCATAAGGCTGTGGTTAAGATTTCTGGCTGCTGCAGTTGCTACCGATATGCCTGCTTCTGTACTGCTGGTAATAGTCGCAACATCTATCTTCGGACTGCCTACAAGTTTGTCGCCGACAACAGACCCTCTCCCTGATACTACCTGGGCGACATTTCCCGGTACTCCTGCTTCAATAAGAAGCTCCATCATTCTCATAACCGTAAGCGGATTATCAGTTGCCGGTTTCACGATGATCGCATTGCCCATCGCCAGAGCAGGGGCTATCTTCTGAGAAAGCAGCGATGCTGGATAATTGAACGGAATAATACAGGCAACAACACCAAACGGTTCTCTCCTTACAATATAAAGATCGTGCTCCATGCCCGGCTGAGCATCAGGAAGACAGTCAGAATACAGGTGATTTGCTCTTTCAGCATATCCGCGTATCATTATATCTATCCTGCCCATTTCAGCTCTACCGTCTTTGATCGACTTGCCGGTATCCCTGCTGTTGATCCAGGCAAGTTCTTCCTTGTGTTCAACTATCAGATCAGCAAATCTTTTCAGGATATTGCAGCGCTCATAGAGCGGAGTATTTGCCCAGATTTCTTTTCCTGCCTGCGCAGCGTCTAGCGCCCTTTCAACATCTTCAGCTGTAGCAGATGGAATTGTATCGATCTGCTCCCCAGTTGCCGGATTATAGACCTCTATAATCTTTCCATCGGATGCATCGACTCTCTCGCCATTAATGATCATTTTCATTTTAAATGTGCCCTCCTATGTTTTTATCAATAAAGCATCTTTTGTTTTTAATGTAGTATACCGGCTGAAGATTGGGAAGCATAAATCTCAGATACAAGCTATCAGAATCTCGGTTATATACGCCCCGATTCTATCAGAGCCCGCGGCGTCTGTCATCACAATAATCATATATCTTAAATAGAAAAACTTCATGGGATCAATGAAATACATGTATTTCCATTTTGAGGGCCCGCCGTATATATTTGATTTGTAAATAATATCAAACAGAATCATGTCCGGCCGCCGTTTGACGATGTGGCCGTAAAGGAGGTACAAAATGAATTCTTTCAGATATGCAACACCTGCCGCCATATATTTCGGTAAAGAATGCGTAAGCAAGAACATCGAAAAGATCAGTTCATGCGGCAAAAAAATTCTTATTCTCACCAGTCACTTTATCGAGGGACATAAAAATGTTGCACTTGAAGATGTAACAAACGCTCTTGACAAAGAAGGATGCACTTACAAGATCATAGACAATGTCGGAGAAAACCCGACAGTCGAACAGGTCGCGGAAGTCACCGCAGCGGCGCGTGAATTCGGTCCCGACAGTATCATTGCTATCGGCGGCGGATCTGTCATAGACTGTTCCAAAGCTGTCAGCTGCTACCTGCCGTATCCCGACGCTGATCCTTATGACCATTTCTTCGGTGAGTGGGTATCATACGGACGCACTGAAAATGAATGCAGCATCCCGGTATTCTCCGTACCGACGACAGCAGGCACCGGCGCTGATGTAACTGGAGGTGCAGTACTCACACGTCAGGATACTGATACTAAACTCACTACCGCGCAGTTCCTCGTATCCAAAGCTTCTTTCCTCGATCCGAGATATATAGAAGGTTCACCGTATTATCTTCTCGATACCGGCGCCATGGATACACTGGCTCACGGTGTTGAAACATATGTAAACGTCAACAGCAACTTCATGAACCGCTCGATCGCTGAGATAGGTTTCAAGCTGTTTTCACAGTATAAGGATGCGCTGGCGGCGAAAACACTTTCCGGAGACGATTTTGACAAGATGCAGATCGCCGCTTCAGTAATAGGAATGGCTTTCATGCAGGCCGGAACTACACTCCCTCATGGAATGAGTTATCCGCTTTCTCACCATAAAGGCCTGAACCACGGTCTTGGATGCGCGATATTCCTCGGCGAATATGTCCGTTCGTTCAAAGACAAATCGATCGTGCAGCCGGTAATAGAGATGTGCGGTTTTAAGACAATAGATGAATTCGCTGATTATGTAAAAGAAATCACAAACCGTGACGTTGACATTGAAGTCAGCGAAGAAGAAATCGACGAATGGACCGATGACTTCGCAGCACTTGACTTCAGACTGGCACGTCATCCTGAACCTATAAGCAGAGATGAAATACATAAAATATATCATGATTCGCTCGCAAAATACATAAAGTAAAAGAGGTGTGTAAAATGAGTAGTAAATATGAAAACCTGTTATCTCCTGTCCAGATAGGAAAACTTACAATAAAAAACCGTTTCACTATGGGTGCAATGGGAGGAAGATTCTTCCTGTTTGACTCCAGAGGGTGCTATACGAACAACGGGATCGACTATTTCGTTGAACGCGCACGCGGAGGTTTCGGCCTGATAGTCACAGGTTCAAACGTAGCTGACCTTTCTGTAGATCCGTTCGATCCTGTAAACGGCAATCCGAATCCGTCAGCGGCACCGGGACTGTTCAAACACGGAGCTCTCACTCTTACAGAAAGAGTACATTCATACGGAACTAAAATATTTATGCAGATATCGATGGGCCCGGGACGTATGCGCGACGGCAAATCATGTTCACCTATTCCTAAGTACAAGGCTCCGGATCAGCTTACTGAAGAATTGACTCCGGAAGAAATCGAAACAAAAATATCTGCGATGATCAAACTTGCCAAACTGGCAAAACAATGGGGATTCGACGGAGTGGAAGTCCACGGAATGCACTGGGGATATCTTCTCGATCAGTTCGCCATGGCATATACAAACAAACGTACCGATGAATACGGCGGAGACCTCGACGGCCGTCTTACAGTAGCGAGAAAGATCGTTCAGGGTATCAAGCAGGAATGCGGCGCTGATTTTCCTGTAGCCATCAGACTCTGCATGAAGACTTACATGGCAGGCTTCAACAAGCCTTCGCTTACAGGTGAAAACGAAGTCGGCAGAACAATAGAAGAATGCGTCGAGATCGCCAAACGTTTCGAATCATACGGATATGATATGCTCGACTGCAACTCCGGAACATATGACTCGTTCTATTACTGTGTCAGCCCGTACTACATGGACAACTGCTATAATATTGAACTTGCTGCGCAGCTCAAGAAAGCCGTATCTATCCCAGTATTCGTCGCAGGTGCTATGGATGATCCTGATGCCTGTGAAAAGGCGATCGCAGACGGTAAAATCGACGGCGTGACACTGGCCCGCGCTTCTCTGGCTGATCCGCACTTTGCCAGAAAAGTCGCCGAGGACAAACTCGAAGAGATACGTCCGTGCATCAAATGTACCAACTGCATATATTCGAATCTGGCGAACGGCGTTCCTCAGTGCTCTGTCAATCCTAATACTATGCAGGAACGTGACTACGGCATCAGACCATGCCTGAAGCAGAAGAAAGTAGTCGTTGTCGGCGGCGGCGTGGCAGGAATGCAGGCGGCCCTGACAGCAGCACAGTCAGGCCATCAGGTATCTCTGTATGAAAGCAGCGATAAGCTCGGCGGTCATCTTATAGAAGCTTCATCTCATCCTTTCAAGCACGGGATCGGCAGATTTTCACAGTGGCTCCAGCTGCAGCTGCAAGAAATCGGAGCGGAAGTCGTCCTCAATAAGAGACTCACAGCAGAAGAGATCATTGCCATGAATGCAGATGTTGTCATCCTTTCGGAAGGATCCGATTTCTTCGTACCGCCTATTCCTGGTCATGATCACGCCAAGGCAGTAGTATGCAACGAAGCTCTGACAGGCGAAAAAGAACTCGGTCAGGATGTAGTCATCGTCGGCGGAGGACTTACCGGATGCGAACTGGCATATCAGCTTTCTTCATATGAAGGGAAAAATGTCACGATCGTCGAAGGTCTCGACTCTATTCTTTCAGCCGGAGCACCGATCGCAACTTCTGTAAAGATGATGCTTACGGATCTGCTGAAAGACACAAAGCTCAACATCATGACAGGCTATATGATTTCTGCGGTCAATGACGAAGGCGCAGTAGTAAAAGGCAAAGACGGAAACGAACAGACTATCCCTGCTGACAATGTAATATTTGCTATAGGATTAAGGTCAAAGCCTTCTATTGAAAACGAACTGCTCGGACACGGAATGGATGTTTACAAAGTCGGCGATTATTCAAGAGTCGGCAACATCAGATCATGCGTGGCCTCAGCATATGAAATAGCCAGAAACCTCTAGCCGCCGGCAGAGCTTTCCTCTAAACACCATCTGACATATTGGTTTGTTTTCTGCATCCATAGCGGTCACGAGAGCGCTATGGATGCTTTGTTTATTCTATGCGGATCGCATCTTAAGGCTATATAATCATTATTATAAGAAAAGGAGTTCATATAATGGATACCAGGGTATTAAATTATTTTCTTGCTGTAGCCGATACAGAGAACATCACAGCCGCTTCCGATATTCTTCATGTCACTCAGCCGACGCTGTCGCGCCAGATACATGACCTTGAGGAAGAACTGGGAACAGTTCTTTTCATACGGGGAAACCGCAAACTGACTTTGACCCGAGAAGGCACTTTACTTAAAAAAAGGGCTCAGGAAATATTGAGTCTAGTCGAACAGACCAAATTAGAGACGTGTATCAACACATCAAACGCTTCAGAAGATATCCGAATAGGCACCGGCGAATCACGCCATATGAGTCAGCTGATGCAGATCGGCAAAAAATTTCAGGATGAGAATCCGCATGCCTGCCTGAAACTATTCAGCGGCAACGCCGAATATGTTACGGACCGGCTGATACGCGGACTGCTGGATTTCGGAGTCATTATAGGACATTACAATGTCCACCATTTTGACTGTCTTCATCTGCCTTATAAAGATAAATGGGGACTTCTGATGAAATGCGACGATCCTCTGGCGGATAAAGAATATATTACTCCGCCCGATCTGAACGGGCAGAAGCTCATCATATCAAGTCAGAATTTCGTCGAAAATGAAATCGCAGGCTGGCTCGGACCTCAGCCGCCTGATTTTAAAATAGCCGCAACATACAACCTGGCTTTCAATGCAGTACTGATGGCAGAGGCGGGGATCGGCAGCGTGCTGTGCCTCGAAGGAGCTGTCAACAGCCATGACGGCGTCTGTTTTCGTCCGCTTTACCCGGAGACCACTGTAACTATGGACCTTGCCTGGAAAAGAGAGCAGGTCTTTTCCGGCGCGGCATCCTTGTTCCTGGAAAAGGTCAGAAATAATGTTTCAGCGAATTAAATGATCCGTCCTGTTATTATTCATGTTTTGAATCGCCTCTACTCAATATAGGTATTGGCTTTTCATTTTTTTATCAGCTATCATAATAGTATATATAACATCAAAAACTTAAGGAGGAATTGTTATGCTTGGTGATTTTGTTTTTTCAAATCCGACTAAACTGTATTTTGGCGAAAATTCACTCAGCCATCTGAAAGATGAGCTTGGGAACTATGGAAAAAAGATATTAATGATTTATGGCGGCGGCTCGATCAAGAAAAACGGGATCTATGATTCGGTCATAGAAATCCTTGATCAATGCAATAAAGATGTCGTTGAACTGGGCGGTGTAATGCCGAACCCTACTATCGAATTCCTGTATAAAGGCTGCGAAATCGCTGCCGTGGAAAAAGTCGATTTTATTCTTGCTGTAGGCGGCGGTTCTGTCTGCGATTTTGCCAAAGCTGTTTCTGCATGCACATACTGTGAAGGAGATCCCTGGGAAAAATACTATCGCCATATGGGGGAACTCGACAATCCGGTGATCCCTGTAGGCTGTATTTTGACAATGGTAGGAACAGGCTCGGAAATGAATGGAGGATCCGTGATCACAAATCACGAGGAAAAGATGAAAATCGGACGCGTATTCGATGAACGAGTATATCCGAAGTTTTCTATACTCAATCCGAAGTACACATTTACACTGCCGAAATACCAGATGACGGCCGGTATTTTCGATATTATATCACATATTATGGAACAGTACTTTTCCGGGTTTGATGATAACACTTCAGACTACGTCATGGAAGGTCTGATGCGTTCGCTGATATCCAGCTCCAAAAAAGCAATAATCGATCCTCATGACTACGAAGCCCGCAGTAATATCATGTGGACTGCCACATGGGCTCTTAATTTGTTTGTTGCCATGGGAAAATCAACAGACTGGGAAGTTCATATGATAGGCCAGGGAGTTGCGGCATATACGAACGATACGCACGGCATGACATTGTCAGCTGTTTCTCTGCCGTATTACCGCTTCATCATGCCTTACGGACTGCAGAAGTTCAAACGGTTTGCAGAGAGCGTATGGGATGTGCGCCCTGAAGGCAAATCTGATGAGGAAATCGCTGAAGAAGGCCTGAAGGAAATGGAAAAATGGATGAGAAGCCTCGACCTGGTAATGAGCATCCGTGATTTCGGCGTCAAAGAAGCAATGCTGGACGATATCGCAAACTCCGTACAGATACTGCGCGGTGGATACAAGATTCTTACCCATGATGAAGTAGTGGAAATTCTTAAAGCAAGTCTTAACGAAAAATAAAGTTTGTCACTCAATTCAACAATCTACATATATTGAAACATATCTCCTGCGGCTGTTCTGCTGCGGGAGATATGTTTATATGCCGAAGTCCGGCCGCAAAATAATTGCCACCCGGCCGGGAGCCGGCAGATGGCAATTGATAACTGTGATATTGTTTTTTATTGATCGGCATTAACCTGCAGGATAAGCTGCATGACTTTTACCTGAACTGAAATGCGCCTTCCCAGGCGTTGGCAAATGCTCTTGCCTTGAATATCCAGGCACCCTTTTCCGCATCGTTGGTGCAGATATATATCTCATCTGTACCCGGTCTGATTGCAGTATGCGTCGTCCCGAGATGGAATCCTTCTTCACGACCCGGCAGAAGGATCTGGCCTATGATCCAGCCCTGGCGGTTGAACACAAGTACACGTCCCTGCATATACATCGATACATAGAGATTGTCATCGTCGTCGATTTCGCAGGAATCACATACACCGCCGCCCGTGAACTGATATACCATGTTCACGCCGAACGGAGCAATGTCGGTAGGCCCTCCCTGAGGCTCCAGCGTTGCCCGCAGAAGTCTCATGCCGTTGGATTCTGTGATCCAGACTACCTTCTCATCTTTGGACAAAGCCACGCCGTTAGGTGAAAGCAGATGCTCCAGCAGAGGTGTAATAGTTTTTAAATCAGGCGAAACATAATACACGCCGCCGATGCCGCCGCCGACATTACCCAGCATATGCGTATAATAGAATCCACCTTTTGAATCGAAGCACATGTCATCATACACATGTCCTTCAATCACGACCTGATAATCCTTTGTTTCCGGATCAAAGCTGAAAACATATCCTTTTTTGAAGTCCGGACCGACACTCGGGATAAAGATACGGCCGTCCTTATGCGGCTTCGTAGCCGACATGGCTCTTTTCTGCGGGTCTTCGAATATCACCTCATCCTTTTTTGTTTCAACATTCACTCTGTGCAGCTTGCTGGCAGGTCCGCCGGCTTCGACAAACAGCAGATTGCCGTCTCTGTCGAAATTTGTGCCTTCGAGATCGCTGAACACATCCTGTTCCACCTTCATCCATGGTTCTGCATAGATCGTCTGCAGTCCCTGCTCAAAATCCGGGATCGGGGCAATTTTGTCTTCCGGTCTGTAGACCAGCTTTGGAGTATAATCGTTCATCATAATTCTTCTCGCTTCCATAATTATCGATTGATAATTATTATTTTACAATATGATCTGCCGTCTGACTATTCCTCTTCATAAATCATATGGCATACTTTTACCAGTTCTTCATGGTCTTCCGGCCTGTGAATAGGCGGCATCCAAACTCTGGACTTGAAATCGTCCAGAGTCCCCGGGATGATTTTCTCAGTAAATGTATCAATATCATCATCAAATCCATTCGCTGCGATTGCCTTCCTGCATGTATCAAAACCGAAGCTCTTATAAAAGTCCAGAACCGCATCCGCGATGTAATTTGCTGTCTCTATTTTATCATCTGTGCACGGAACCGCCATAATATCTGCAAACTTTCTGAGATTTGCCCATGGTATAACTTCAGCCTGGTGACGAATCAGTGTCGGTTCCGCCATTATGCAGGCATGTCCGTGAACAAGATTATATGTTGCGCCGATAGCGTGACCGATGCAGTGTCCGTTCGCCGCTCCGCCTGTGCTTTCAGCCATATCTGCTGCATAAGCCAGCTGCGCGCGTCCTTCTTTGTTGCCCGGATCTTTATAAACTACAGGCAGCCATTTGCGTATTCTCTCGATGGCATCCAACGCCAGAGGAGCGGCAAAATCATGCTGCATTGTTCCGACTACAACTTCAATAGCGTGACTGAATGCATCGATGCCGACTGTTGCTGTGGCCCTCGGAGGCATGCCGTAAGTCAGTTCAGGATCTATGATAACTAAATCAGAAACCATATTTTCATTCATAAAACTGAACTTCAGATGTCTTTTACTGTCTGAAACAACTGCACTGACTGTGACTTCTGCACCTGTTCCGGCGGTTGTAGGTATGGCAATGAATCTCGCTTTCCTGTTGTATTCCGGTTTCATTTTGGTACCGGTCCCGCCGTATTCATGCAGATCATCGATATCCTTTTCCGGAAGTTCGGCAATCAGGTTAGCGGCTTTGGCAGTATCTATGCTGCTTCCGCCTCCTATTGCCAGAGTCGCGTCGCAACCTTCCTTTTTCAGTATTTTCGCTGCTTCTATACAGGAATAATCCGGAGGATTGGGCTGTACACTGTCATATATCACATATTCGATACCGGCATTTTTGAGAGATTCAACTATTGGATCGACAATGCCGACGCTCTCCACGCCCTTGTCTGTTACGACAAGGCATTTTTTGCATCCGAACGCCTTGAATTTTTCACCGGCAAGTTTTGAAGTTCCCTCTCCAAATGTGACATGCGGTAACTTGAATTTTTCAAACGAGTTCATTATTGACTCCTTTCTCGACAACCACTTCTGGGTTCCATCATATAAGTAAAAACATTCTTGACATTTATTATTAATACTTTGCACAGCGCAGACCATGTCTGCAGTGCACCGTAATCCGGTTCAGATTCAGCCGGGTTTCTGTAAAAGAATATTCAGAAAGCTTTCTACAGAAAAAATAGTAACACAACAGTCTGCCGTATAAGAAGATTGAAAGTTTATTATAGAATAGCTGAAAATCCGATATCCTGCTGTACCTGCAAAGATATCAGATTCTTTTATAACAGTTATCATATCCGCAGTCTTCCCGACCCGGAACGTGTTGTGATAGCCTTAATGAAAAGAAAATTGTGTCAATATTTCAGATGTGTAGTGAAGCATATTCCGTAAATTATATCGCACAGATCCATGGAGGTTAAAATGAATAGCAATCAAAACAGTCTCGACAGTGCAGAGACAAAAAAATATTCACGCAGGGCGCTTGTGGCATCGGCGATCCTGATGTTCGCGTGGACAGGATGCGGCTGGAACTCTCTGGCTGTTTACTCGGTACATGTTGTTAACGATCTGCATTGTGAAACATCGCAGTTTATGCTCATGTTCACATTCCTGAGTCTTACTACATGTGTAATAAGCTGGACGGTTTATGGAAAACTCATAGAAACTCTGGGCGTACGTAAATACGTAGCAATTTCTGGAATAGTATTTTCTGCCGGATTTATAATAATGGGCCTGTCTCATACGATCTACATGCTGTGGGTGGGAGATATCGTTTTCGGAATCGGTCTTGCAGGCATCAATATCAATACTCTTAATGTTATGTGCAATACCTGGTTCAAAAAGAGCACGACTACTTACACAAGCATCGGCCAGGCCTTCGGTCCGCTTGGCGGCGCAATAAATTCAACAGTCCTCGGCATAGTCATACCCTTGATCGGCTGGAGGATCCCGTTCCTGGCGACAGCAGCGCTGTCACTGGTAGTAACTTTCGTAGTCTGCACGCTGTTTACAACACCTGAGACCAAGAACTGTCTTCCTGCAGGTGTAAATGCGCTGAAGGCAATGAGAGAAGCCGGCATTAAAGAAAAAGGCATTGCCATAGATGAAGGACTGTCATTTTCCGATTCATTAAAACACCCGAAGACCTGGCTCCTGGCGCTTTCATATATCCTGGCAGGCATATGCGATTATGGCCTGCTCGGTAATTTCGCTCTCATAGCAGCATTTTTCGGATATGGCGATCAGGCGGGATTCATAATGGGATTCAGCTGGCTGGCGCAAATAGTAAGCTTCATGATCCTGGGTCCGGTCTGCGACAAGTGGGGCAGCAAATACGCAATGATAGGGTGTTCGATTCTCGTCATATTCGCTGCAAGTATTTTCGCATTCGGGCACGTGAATCTTCCTCTTTTGTTTATGTGCGGAGCCTGCATCGGATTTGCAGACGGAGCAGTTCAACTGCCGATGGGAGCATCTGCGAGAGAGTTGCTCGGCACAAGAGACTTTGAGAAAAAAATGGGTCTCATCGGCGGCGGATGTTACTTTGGAGTCATGATCTCAGCCGTTTCTGTAGCCAAGATATTTGATGTTACAGGAAGTTACAAACCGGCCATGCTGGTAATAATCGTTCTTTCGGTGATCACATCTGTTTTATTCACGCAGGTAACAAAGAGAATCAAGAGTGAAAAATCAGAACAAGAAATTAACAAGATCGCAGAATAATAAGAAACCGCGGTACAATAGAATAACGGACTTAAAAAATGGATGTTTCCCTGCAGCTTACAGACAAACATCCATTTTGTTTCTGTTTTTCTATAGAGTCCGTTCCGCGCTTATTTCTCTCCCGTCCCAGCCCATAGAGTATGCCCATTCAATAATGTCGTCCCATTCCTGATCATCCGGTTCCCGTGCAGCCAGCCTTCTCAGCATATCACAATATCCCATTATGCCGCCGACGTCATCGAGCACTTCATGCCCGTCCTTCGCAATACATACGGGACGCCGTTTTTCTGCGACATTCGCAAGCGCCTCGCCCAGAGCCGTTTCATTACTGCCGTCAGAACCTGTCCAGACACCGTCCGCTTCATCATAGCTTCCAGTGCAGGAAATGCGGACCTNCCAGTCTTCCCCATAGTCGTAATCATATTGCAGCTCGGAAGTCAGCGGCAGCACTGCCGGATCATAGTTATTCATGAATTCGGTCATCTTCCTCTGCGAACTGAATCCTTCTTTCATGACTTTCCCGACTTCTTTGTCTATGGTGATCTCCGACACACTGTCGAGAAATGCCCGAAGATCTTCATCCGAAGCAGGCGCCCGGCCCGNCGCATTTATGATCTGTGACAAAGTGAGTCGTTCCAGAAGTTCATCGTAGGTGCCGTCCATAAAGGCGCAGTTGAGCTGGTGCATCGTAGCGTCCTTCAGCGGCACATCGTAAGGTTTCGGCCGTCTGCCGCCGATTTTTTCAAATTCATGCACAGTGATCATTGGCCATTCTTTCTGCATCCTGCGCACTTTTATCTGACACGGGATATAGTGNTCGCCNATCCCTTTGTATCTGAAAGGTCCGGTGTATTTTTTCCGCAGCCAGGTTTTTATGCTCTGCCCGTCTTTGTAATCATCATCCCAGTATATGTCCGGATAATCCTCCGAAGGAAAACGGAAATACGCCCCTGCCAGAGTCATCCAGCGCGCTGCGGAATCCGACGTTACTTTATTGAATAATTCCCTCGGCAATGTGAACTTGTGCAGATGTCTGTTCTGCCAGCCGAACGCGCGCTGTATCGCATAATGCAGTGCATGCAGCGTCATTTCCGATGGTGCCAGGATATCACGTGAAATTGCTGTTTCCATATCATTACGCTTCTTCAGCACTTCGATATCGTCATCATCCGCATACCCCAGATCCAGCTCCAGGTGAAGCTTCAGTACCTTCGGGTATCTGCTGTTTTCCGAAATAATATTATTTGCCGGCATGGTCGGCTCCTTTCGTGTTTTGGGAATATTTTCTGATAACTCCTGATATGTATTATACTGCTTTAAACCCAATATTGTTAAAGATTATCATGTGCAAAAAATAATTAATCGCTCAATTATGCAAAAGCTGTGTTTGGGGATGGCCTTTTGCATAATTTCTTCTTGTTTTTTTGATTATCACCAGTAAAACCAGGAAATAGCCTGCCTGGATTGCCACAGATTATGCAAATACAGTGCCCGTGTTACCTCTTTTTCATATTCTTGAAAGACCATAGAGGCATATTACGAAAAAATATGCAAACAGGAGATTGGAATATTGTTTTTTGCATAATTTGAAAATGATTCTATTTCAAACAAAACAGCGGTCCTTTACGGGCCGCCGTGTTTGCTGTGTTGTTGAGAGGATGAGATATTTATATGTTTTTTACAATGCTACTATAGCGCGCCTTGCTTAAAACAATCTTAAATACATCCTGTCAGTCTATACGCTCGAATACCAGATTGCATACCGTACGGTCGCCGCCGCCGAAGCCTGTCGAACCGGCAGTTGACTGTGCAAATGTATGCAGGCGGTACCCTTCCGCATACTGCCTATTGCAGAGATCTTCTATCTCCTCGAAGTTTTTCGAACCCTTACCGACAAACTTTTCTCTGAGAACGACCTGCATAACTCTGTATTTTCCATTACCACTATTTATCTGGCCTGCCTCATCATTAAAGCTGTTCATTACACCCATTTCAAACTTCCTTTCTGCATCAGCCTGTACCGACTGATCCGCTGTAATATTTTTTTCTGTTTATATTATACTGCGTGACTCAATAAACATATAGGAGAAAATACCCTTACCGCTTTTCCTCATTCATTACCTGTTTCAGAGTGCGCCCGTCTGCGGCGATCCAGTTGAGAGGGCCGGAAACGCTCGATCCGCATACGAACACTGCAGCTGCCGATGCACTCGGCAGCACGACATCTTTCTGCAGCGTATTTTTCTTTATTATCCCGCCGGCCAGGCATTCCTCTCTCTGCGCTGCCACGCCCTTGTATTTCTTAAAGCTTGCGGCTCCTTCGCCCTCAAACACTTTCGACCCCGCCAGTATCATGAACCCGTCCGGTACCGGTCTGCCATTAGCTCTGATGCCGTTCCTTTCAATGCCGAAGATCAGCTCATCGCTGTTTTCATTACCGGCGGCTTCCTCCGGCTCCGGCGTTTTGACCATCCCCGGATCCTTGACCGTCTCAGAAGCAATGGTTGCCTCGGGTTCCTCGGCCGCCTCAGAGTCCGGAACTGTCTCGGGATCCTTGACCGTCTCAGAAGCAATGGCTATCTCGAGTTCCTCGGCCGCCTCAGAGTCCGGAACTGTCTCGGGTTCCTCAGCCGCCTCAGAAGCGGTGGTTGTCTCAGGCTCCGCAGCCTTCTCAGAAGCGTCACCAGTCTCCGCCTTCGTGATCCCCTGCGGTTCTTCCGCAGATCTTTCACCTTCAATATCTGCAGCAGTTATCGTCGTCAGCATCTTTTTCGTATGGTTTGACGGGCCTTTTCTTATACGCGAAGATAGATTTCTTTTAGCTTGCTCCAGTACATTCCTCACATACCTGCCATTGCCGAAATCATCACACTGCTTTGCTGTTGCAAATAACGAAGCCAGTTTTTCCCTGGCCCCGTCATCCAGAACGAAACCGCTGGAAGTGCATTGCTTATCGGCTATTGCCAGTAATTCTTCAACGGAATAATCTTCAAAATCAATAACGATCGGGAATCTCGATTTCAATCCGGAATTAGCCTCAAAGAAATCTTTCATTTCTTTTTTATATCCCGCCAGAATAACGATAAGGTTATCACGGTGATCCTCCATCATTTTGACCAATACGTTGATGGCATCCTGGCCGTAATCAACACCGGATTCATTTCGGGCAAGTGAATATGCCTCATCAATAAACAAGACTCCGCCCAGAGCGCTGTTGATTACTTGTGTTGTTTTTTCCTCTGTATGCCCGACATATTGCCCTACAAGATCCGGCCTGCTTACTTCCACAGGCTCTTTATACGACGGGAAAATACCAAGGCTGTAAAACATCCTGGAAATTATACGCGCAACTGTCGTCTTGCCGGTCCCCGGATTTCCTGTAAACACCATATGCAGTGTCTGCGTACTATTGTTTTCAAGTCCTTTCTGTTCCCTTTCTTTCTGAAAGGCCAGCCAATCATACATTCCACGTATCTGCTGCTTCACATTTGCTAAGCCTATAACACCATCCAGTTCTGCGAACAGATCGGCATTATCAGCCGGCACATCAGTGCTGCTTTTGGGGCTTTCGTCATCTACTTTCCTGGCAGCGAGCGCAGTCCCGGACTCTGCGGTCTGAGGCTTCAGCATACTGGTATACTGTGCAGCTTTTTCACTGTTCCGGTCCACGCCTATCCCCTTTTCATAGCATTCAGCCACACCTTGTATACCTTCCAAAATATTCAAATCAGCTGCCCGCTTATAATAATCAAAAGCGGCGATTTCGTTTTTATCCGTGCCGATCCCTTCTCTGCAGCATTCGGCCAGTTTTATCATAGCACCGGCCGAGCCCTTATCCGCTGCCTTCTCCAGTTCTCTTATACCGTTAATTTCATCCTTTTCCACACCGCGGCCATACAGCAGGGCGCAGCCGTATTCATACATCCCGTCAAAGTATCCGCCCTCAGCGGCCTTTATAAAACACTGCGCCGCCTTTTCGTAATTCGCGTCTTCCGTGTTTGCGCAGCACATGCCGCAGAAATACCATGCTACAGCCGTCGACCAGGTACATGAATCATGAAACTGATGTCCGGCTGCGCTTTCAAACCAGTCCGCAGCCGCCTTATAACGCTCCTGCTCTTGCAGGAAATACCCTGTCCAGCATTTACAGATATCCATAGTCGGTTGTTTTTTTACGCTTTCATCCACCCAGTAACGCCATCTTGTTGTATCACTTTCGACACCTACGGCAAAGCGGTAACAGTACGCCGTCATGGCCGGTGCATTCGGGCTGCCCATTTCAGATGATTTTTTGAAATACAGGAAAGCTTTTTTTTCATTTCTTTTATATATGTCGTTAGCCCATTCACTGTTGTCATAAAGCATTCCCAGAGCAAACAATACCTCGGCATCATCCTCATGCCTTCTGAGCACATCACGCATGACCTTATCCGCTGTTCTTATTTTTAGCGGGCCGCCGTTAAAATGATAAGTGAACATATCGAGCAGGGCGTGATAATTACCGCGGGTGGCAGCAGTATTGAAACATTCCATCGCCATGCTGTCATTTTTATCAACGCCGAAGCCGTCAAAATAAAATTTGCCCAACAGATAATATTCGTCCGCAGACAGCGATGATTTCCGCCCCCGCAAATATGCGAAAGCCATTTTCGCTTTCATGGTATTATTATCAATATTCGAATTGCCCTGCTCTGCGCATTCTTCATAAAACGCCTGCACCCGCTTTGAATTCATAATGCTTTACTCTTCTCCTCCATACTTTCTCAGATATTCCTGACTGCTCCCATAAATATCGGCAGTCCCGTGCTGTCGTCGGTGACTGCATAAACGAACGGCCTGTTCAGACGGACTGTTTTTGTTATCGGCATCGGTCCCATCGGCACCTGCACCGAAGTCGCCGCTCCCGCGGTCGTCCCTTCCGGCGTAACATTGATATACACTTTATGTCTTATACCGCTGATGCGGACCGGCTGCACAGCATCTATCCCCGAAAAGTCAGCTCTGGTACTGAATGCATCTTTGACTCCCATGCTTTTCAGCGCGCCGTTCATATCGGCCGAATATTCGGTTTTGAATTCCGGAAGGTATGCCGCGACACCCGCCTTTTTCCTGTTGTTTATCAGCCTGCGGAACGATGTCCCCGACATGTTTGAAATATATTTGGAAAGAGTGATGCCTTTGCGCGGAAGAAGCGCCACAAAACTGTAACCGTCTTTATATTCTTTTATGAAACCCGTCGTATTCTTATCGCTGATATAGCAATATTCGTCACTGCTCATGAGTTTGATTTTCTGCCGGCTCCCGTTTTCCTGCCTGAAATACGCGCTTTTGACGCTGTTTGAATAATACGGCTCGTCCCATTTCGCATCGAACGAAACTGCATTCAGGATATACAAAACGTCTTCACTACTGATGCTGCTGATGATCGACGGTATTTTTCCGTCCGTCGCCTTGCTGACCCAGTCGTTCATTTTATTCACAGTGCTGCTGTCCGAAAAATCGGCCGCATTCACATCCGCGCCATAGCAGTCTTTTACAGTCTGCTGGAAATTGCCGCTGACTGAAGCGCTGCTGCGGTACCAGACCGAATTCGCATTCTTTAATGATGCACCTCCCGTGGATGGCAATTTGCTGTACCAGTAATGTACATTTCTGTTCGTCGCATTAATGCTTTTCCCTCCCGCGATGGTTTTTTCTATCTGCGAAAGCGTCCTGCCCTCCGCACCGTTCGCTGTCATCGCCAGCGCAGTCATGACCGACATAGGCGCAATGACTGTATTCGACCTCTGATGCACGGCGCATTTTTTGAAAAGGTTCACTGAAAAGGCGTCGCTCGACCTGACAAAAGATTTCTGCGCCGATTTTGACGGCACCGACGAAGCCGCCTCTGCAGCCGGCGCGATCAGCATGCCGAACGACATGACTGCAGCCAGCGTAAACAAAGATATTCTCTTAACTGTTCTGTTCATATTCCCTTCCTCTTATTCCCTGATTCTATTTGATTACCAGCGTCGGCCACTTTATCGGCGGGTTGACATATTTTCTGTTCCCGTATTTGAGTTTGCCGGCAGCTCTTTTCTCTTCCATATCGTCTATTACCAGCTGTATGTTCTCATAGCTATAGTCTTTTTTGTGTTCCGGGCGCATGAATGTGCGGACTATAGTGTCCAGCGGCTCGCCGGAAAAATGATAACCGGCGACACCCAGCATATGCTCGGTCTCTTCAAAGTCCGCATGCAGCAGCACACATAAAAGCAGAATAGTGTTTTTATTAACGTGACCGTTGATGCATTTGTTGAAAGTCTGGCGGCGCATGATATTGCCGTAAACCTCACTGTCCTCTTTGAACCCGTGCTTCTTTTTGAGTACCTGCAGGTATGACGCTACGGTTTCATCCGGCGTTCCGTCAGAAGCAAATACCGGTTCCCCGTCCGGCCCGTCGAAGTTCAGCGTCCACTCTCCGAGAGTCCCGCCGAAAAAATCCGCTTCCGCAGTCTTATATTTCGCCGCGGCGAGCGATGACTTCGATGCCTCTTTTTCGATGGCGTCGACCGCTGCCTGGCTTAATTTATTTGTATTGTCACCCATCGTTTTACCCTCTCTATAAAGACAGTTCAGAAAAATACAGTAACATTATAGCACATGTTTAAAGTATTCACTCATTTAACAGTTCAATTACCTGCGCTATCCCGGATCTCGCCTCCGGTCCCGCACTCTCAAGATGCTCCAGAAGTTTTTCCCGAAAAACTTCCCTGCTTATCAGCGACCCGTCTTCAATGCCGGAGCGCAGAACATCCACCTCCTCTTCGGCAATTTTCAGCCTCCGAGCCTGGGCCGAATATTCTCCCGCGGTCTTTTTGACGAGCTCGCCCCTCCTCACGCATTCCCGAAAAGCTTCAAGCTCTCTCAGCTGGTCCTCAACCGATGCTTTATATATGTCAAAGTTATCCGCCATCTTTTCGTTTATGATGTGTCCGATCATAGCATCTTCGGCGAACATCGCATACTCTTCCATGACCTCAGTCAGCTCAGCGATATCGCCGTCAGTTATCATCTCCCCGTTCCTGAGCCTGTTGAAAAGCTCTCTGTGTGCTCCCAGAGCTTCCTCTTCAATATCTTCCTTTATAATTCTTACTGCTGTCTCTTTCATTTTTTCCTCCTACTGCATTTCGCTGATACTTCTGTCCGCACACCATTCGTCTTCCAGATTTTCTGCTTCTTCCTGAGTTATCATTCTCAGATCAGGTGCGTCCGGTCTGCCGCTTTCTATTTCAAAAAATTTATTTGTCTCTTTCTCAAATGCATATCCGCCTTCGCTGCTCAACTGATATATAGTCCTGCCGTCACCGGACAGGTAATACCGGACAAATATTTCCTTATACAGATTCTGCATTATCCAGTAGTCCTCCCTCCACGCTTCCTGGTCCATGACGTCGTCAAAGGCATTCACGAGTGCCCCGTAATATCTGTCCGCAGAGATTTTCTCTTCTTCTCCGAGGAATGCCTCTCCTTCCTCCTGATACCTGATTTCCAGCGCTCTCAGGTCTGCCGTGACTTCCGCCATCAGAATCATTTTCTGATCCACAGCGGATTTTGATGCATAGTCATAATAAATATCGAGTTTCTGTTCCCCGGCCACGTCAAGCGGAAGCGCCATGAGACAAGAAGCCGTCTGACTGTCAAACGCCGACTCTACCTCCGCGATATCACCCGCGCCTGCAGCCCCGGCAGCGTGAATGATACCTGCCGTCACGGCATACACCGGCGCACCCCACGAAAGCATTACTGCCATGACATTAGCGGCGCGTTCCAGACTGTCTGCTCCTTCTGCCCGGGCTATGCATATTGCCCTGCTGATGAAAAGGCCTGTCCACGCCGGCTCATAGAGCCTCATGTCCTTTGCAAGTTTACTGATACTCTTCATTGTTATTCCTCCTTTATCTTTTTATGAACCTGGCAGCTGCCGGAAGTCCGCTCGCTCTGAGCCTGCTCTTCTCTCTGCTGAAAAACGATGCTGAAATATTGAACCGGATTCCCTTCGCGCAGTTTGCAAAAGCTCCATGTCCGACAGAAATGTTGTTGCATATTGTGACAGATTTGAGGCGATGATAACCGCGGAATGCTTTCGGTGCTATTTTCAGCACGTCCATTGAAAACCCTTTGTATGTTACTGTACGCGGGATCACCGCTTTCGCTGAACCGCAGCTAAGACCTTTTTTCACGCGCACCACACTTCCTTTGACTACTTCGTACTCCAGCGAACCTCTCGAAAAAACGGTGCCTGCTTCCGGCCATACGACTACCTCTGCCGGCTCGGATACGACATTTGCCGCGCTGTTGCTCACACAGGCGAAGTAGTAATATCTTCCGGCTTCTTCCGTATTGACATTGAACTCTGCTCCGTCCGCGGCCTTTTCCACGCTCTCGTCCTCTATGTCTGTATCTTCAGGGTCTGTCGTTCTGTACCAGCTTACGGACAGCCGGCTGCTTACACTGCCGATGCTCAGCGTGACGGTTTTGTGCTGTGTTGTCGTCATTGTCGACGGCTGCTCCTCAAATGTGAATGTTTCGAAGGTCATTTTTGCCAGACGTGAAATGACGGTATCGTTGTTGCCGTTTCTGATGACGCAGTAATAGTAGTACGTTCCCGGTTCCATTTCGGTATCGAGCTTTCCCGTACTGAAACTTCCGCGGTCATAGGTGACGACTTCTTTGTCTCTGGAAGGAGCCGCTTTTCCCGTAGTATTCATGTACCACTGATAGCTTATTCCTTCCCCGCCACCTCTGATATGTACGACAGGATATATAAAACTGTCTGCGTCGAATGCAAATATCCTGTCCTCCGGCTGAACACTTATAACCGGAGCGCCGTTATACGCATCACCGGCGCTTTCGTCAGTAATATCTTCGTCCTCTCCGCTGTTGTTTTCGTCCTCGTCAATGAGGTCTTCTTCGTCGTCTCCGTCTTCCCCTGCGGATATTTCCGTCACGTCCTCGTCCTCGTCGTTATCGTCGGATGTGTCTGTAACGTCTTCGTCTTCGCCAATGAGGTCTTCGCCGTCTTCACTTCCGTCAACGGAAAAAGCTGTCGGCCCCTCGGTGCCTGTGACATAGCCGCTTCCCAGTGTACGCGCCGCAGCCTCCGCCGGTGCCCACTGTGACAGTGCCGGTGAAAATGCGATCATGACCGCCGCCGCGATTATTACTGCTAATATTTTTCTGAGTTTCATATTGTTTTCCTCCTTTTGATTTGCCTGCTCTATGTCTTGATATTATATTAGCAGTGATAAACGGCCTTCCGTAAACGGAGCGTTGACAGATAAGGAACGGGAGACAGAAATACTAAAACGGAAAATGCTATGACAATCGTATCATAGAAAAGTTATTTTAAAGTCAACAACAAAATAGATGCCACCTGTAAAACACAGGAGAACATCCATTTGTTAAATCTATTACTTTATTTCAACATATGACCGGGATGGATCAACAGAATATAAAAGGCATAAAAAAACACATGCAATATGTCACAAGGAGTGCAGGCATAGTCTTGAAATCGCTGTTTAAGCGATACAAGAAAATGTCCGCACCCCTTCTATCAGAAAACCAGTTGTTGACCTTTAATGGTTTACACAAAATGCATCCCGCCGAAAAAATATAATTTGTTAATGTGACAGCCTTATACAGTTAGAGCGTTCCAAGTAGTTTGCAGGCCGACAAAGCCATAACCTTTGCCGCGGTCTTCATTTCTTCTATGACTGCGTATTCGTCAGATTTGTGTGCAAGCGTGAGCCTGCCCGGTCCGTATACAATGCACTGGTCAAGATGGCCATTTTTGATGATGAATTTCTGATCCTCCTCACCCGGGCTGATCGAAAACTCCATATCCCGCCCGAGGAACATCTTTCCTGACGCGAGAAAGGCCTTAACGACATCGGTGTTATTCGGCACCAGCGTCGGATCAGTCGCCATGTGCATGTTGATTTTGTAGTCTGATCCCGGCATCTCCGATTTGACGGCTTCGCACACCTTAACGAACTGCTCTTCCGCCCATTTCACAGACAGTTCCGGGTTCAGTCTCCAGTCGAAGCCCATCGTGCAAGTCTGCGGAATCGTATTAAGTTTCTCGCCGGCGCGCAGCATCGTCACCGTCAGCGTCGATTTACGGCAGGCAGGCGGCTGTACCGGCAGCGGCGTGATGTCTTTCAGCAGCGGCTGGATATCACTATCAATGCGGTCCATGAGCCGATTCGCGAATTCAATTGGACTCACGCCTTCAGACGGCATACTTCCATGCGCCTGTTTTCCCGTTATCTCGATTTCGAACCACATCGTGCCGCGGTGCCCCAGGCAGACTTTGTCAACATCGAGACACTCTGTAATAACAGCATAGTCTGTGCTCTCCTTAGTGAAATATCCCTGCTCCACCATGTAGCCTACACCGGCAAAGCCGCCGGTCTCCTCATCCGCAGTCGCTGAAGTCAATAGTGTCCCTTTAAGTTCAATGCACGCCTCCTTGAGTATACGTGCAGCGAAGATCTCTGATACAATGCCTGACTTCTGATCGGCCGAGCCGCGTGCATATATCTTCCCGTCCTCGATATCACAAGCATATGGATCGTGCGTCCAGCCTGTCCCTTCCGGAACGACATCGTAATGCCCGGTTATATGCAGCAGCGGACGATGCATCTGCCCTTCCTTCGTGCCGATAACATTGATGCGCGGATGGCCTTCGCTCTGCGGCGCAAGCTCCTCAAGCCGTTCATCCGGCACTTTGAGATATGTGATCTCCATGCCGGCTTTCTTCATCTCTTCGCCCGCACACTGGGTTACCTTATCGTAATTATACCCGGGCGGGTTCTGCGTCGGTATACTGAAAAACCTGACGGCAAAATTCGTCAGTTCATCGCTCAGTTTTTCCATTGCGGCATCGATCCTGTTTTTGAGTTCCAATTCATCCATATTGTTTCCCTCCGCTCGGACTGCTCCGGCCCTGCGGCCGGACGCTGTTTTGATATGTTTTGCTTTTTTTTGAGCCTATTTCGGGAGGACGCCGAAATAGGCTCAAAAGGCTATGTATCACTTGTTTCTATTATTTTCGTACATATTCAACATTACCATCTATAATGGTCATGTCAACTTTTAGATTACCGATATCCATCGGATCTATCTTTAATATATTGTCTGATAAGACGATCATATCTGCCAGTTTCCCGCATTCCAATGAACCCTTGATATTTTCTTCATATGCTCCATATGCACCATTAATTGTAGCACATCTGATAGCTTCCAGTACACTGACAGCCTGTGTCCTATCGCATTGGATGCCTTTAGTTCTGTCATATCTGTTAACAGCACCGTCGATCAATGCAAGCCCTACAGGGCCGGATGGCGCATCACTCTGGAATGAGCATTTAACTCCGGCATCAAGCATACTCCTGATTGCGCATATGTACTTGCTTCTTTCCGGCCCGAAAAATCTTTCATAATTCGATCCCTGAAAAGCTACCATGCCCACATTTACACTCGGGCAAATATTCATCTTTGCCATCTTGTCTATCAATTCCTGGTCGCTTAGTGTACAATGCTCTACCCGGTGTCTCAAATCAGGCCGCGGATTAGTTTTAAACGCTTCTTCATAACCATGTATCATGAATTCAACTGCTCCATCGCCTATTGCGTGAGCCGACGCCTGACACTCCGCGTCATTTATAAGTTTGATGTATTCTGCGACTTCCTCGCGTTCCCATCCTTTTTCTCTTGGTAACGACGGATCATGCGTGTAAGGTTCTCTGGTATAACACGATGGGCCGCCGCTGCCGCCGTCGATCATAAATTTGCAGGTCCCGATTTTGAAATATTCATCACCAAGTCCGCTCATCAATCCCAGCTTCATCCAGCATTCATTATCTTCTTTGCTGAAAGGCTTGCCGAAAATGCTGTGCAGCATCATATACGAACGTACTTTAAAAGTTCTGTCTCTACATAATTTCTGCATGATATGATAAGAAGGCTTATCGAGCTCACCCGCATCATGGATCGAAGTGATTCCATTTTCGATTAAATTTTTGTACGATTTCATGGCAGCTTTTGCCTGTGCCTGTTCAGGATAATCCACCTGGCCCCATAGCCAGAAATGCGTATGTCCTCTGACCATTCCAGTGAGTTTGCCATCAATGACTTCTACTTCGTCTTGCGGATATTTACTCGCATCATCCGGGCCATATACACCAAGATATTCCAGTGCTTTACTATTATACATACAGATATGCCCGCCGCCATGCATACAATGCACCGGATTATCAGGTGCGATCTCATCCAGTTCCTCTATTGTCGGATGCCTTTTTTCCGGGAAAAACGATGGTTCATAACCCATCATTGATACCCATTCGCCCGGTTTTTTTAATGCGACAGCCTGCCTCAGCATGTCCAGCATTTCTTTTAGTGATTTACAATTGCTGTAAAAAGTATCTATCATTGCCGCATCTAATTCCGGCCCCAACAGGCCATTCAGAATCGGGTGATAATGCGAATCAATCAACCCCGGCATCAAAGTGCGGCCATTAAGATCAGTAAACTCGGCACCTTTGCCGGCAAGCTTTTCAACTTCAGCATTGGTACCGGTATAGACAATTCTATTATTTTCAGTTAATATTGCTTCCGTTATACTATTATTTTCGTCAACAGTAATAACGCTTCCATTTATAAATGCCTGCTTCATTTGTCTTACTACCTCGATTATTGTCTAATATTGATTGGGGCAACAAGAAGTTGCCCCAATCATCAAGATTATTTTTCTGCATAAAATAACTCTAAAGTCTCGTGATCAGGTTTCTTGCCAATCAGTGAGAATACCACGAACGTTACGATCGCGATCACAATACAAGGGATTATTGCCGTTGTACCGCCTATACTGAATGGATGCAGCGGATTGATCAAACTGTTATATATTGTAATAAATCCGAATGATGCAACACTGCATATCGATGAAACAATTGCACCTGTAGCATTGGCCTTTTTCCAGTACAGTCCAAATAATATTGGGCAGAAGAAGGCACACTCAAGACCTCCCATAGCAAACAGATTGACCCATACGATCAAGTCCGGCTTTAATATCGCCAGAATGATAACAACAAAGCCTAATACAAGCGTTGCCGCCATTGATTTCTTAGGAATTGACTTAATAAATTCAGGTGAAGCTTTTTCCTCATCCTTTACCATGTAATTCATATAGAGATCTTTTACTATCGCCGCTGATGCTAAAATAAGCAGTGAAGAAACTGTTGACATTATTGCCGCTAAAGGTGCTGCAATGAATATGCCTGCAACGACAGGATTCATGTATTTAAGAACGATCGCAGGAACTACATAATCTGTACTCGGTAATTTAGATATATCGATTATTGCTGGTGCAAACACACCGGAAACATGCATGATGAGCATTAAGAAACCAACAACGATAGTACCATAGATTATTGCACTATGAAGCGATTTAGTATTCTTGAAGCCCATGCCGCGTACGGCAGTCTGAGGAAGTCCCAGTACGCCTATTCCAACGAGAACCCAGAATGACAATACATATGGCATTGCCGTTGTTCCGCCGCTGGTAATATCAGCATAATATGGTGCAGCAACAGCGAGCTTCGCTGACAGCGGACCAAATCCTCCTGCAACTCCTACTACTGTAGCGAGAAGAATAATACCGCCTAATATCATTATCAATCCCTGAACTGTATCAGTGATTACCACAGCGCTGAATCCGCCAACTGTTGTATATATTATTACGATCACGCTGAATATCAATAATCCCCAGATGTAAGGCATCCCCGTTATTTCCTGGAAGAGGATGGCTCCGCCCATGAACTGTGACACCATCTGCGCAACGAAGAATAACACAAGACAAATAGATGAAATGATTACGACCGCTGGTGACTTATATCTTGCTCTCAGATAATCAGTAACTGTAACAGCATTGATTTTTCTGGAAATAACAGCAAACTTTTTACCCAGTATTCCAAGAATAATGAATGCAGTAGGTACCTGTATCATTGAAAGGTATACCCATACAAGTCCTTTGCTTGCGGCGATGCCAGGGCCGCCAATGAAGCTGCTGGCACTAGTGAATGTAGCGATCAATGTCATAGCAAGAACTAATCCGCCCATTGAACGTCCACCTATAAAGTAATTGTTTACAAAACCTTTTTCCGCATCTCGTTTAGCCTGTCTTTTGCTGACAACAAGACCAATAACAAGATTGCTTGCAAGGTATACAGCAAGAACTATTACAATGATAATGCCTTTTGAAGTCATTACTGCCCACTCCTTTCGTTAGCACTTTGTCCAGCTTCTTCTCCAAGATCGAAATCTCTGAAAAAGCATTTTACGACGATAACGGTTAATACGCAGAAAAGAACATATCCAACTACACTACTTAAGAAAAACCACATCGGGAGTCCAAAAATATATGTATATGTTGCCGGTGTCCCGGTTCCTGCTATTCCGTATCCTGTTGCAAACCACCAAATGAAGAACAGGATATAGAGGCCAACCGAAATAAGCGCTTCTTTTTTCATCTGCTTATTTTTATCAGCATCTGTAATAATAGGATTTCTATTCATAATGCCCCTCCTTAATAAGAATTTTGAAAATAAATAATAAGATTAGTAAGTACTTTGTTCACAGGCGTAGCAACACCAACATCTATGCCTTCTCTGACTATTGCACCATTGATCATATTGATTTCCGTCTGTTTGTGATGATTTATGTCTTGCAGCATCGATGATGAATTAGCTGCTGTTGCTTTGCAGATTTCCAGTGTATGATTCACCGGGTCATTGGAGCTTAACTTTATTCCCTTGGCATCTGCAACCATTTTTGCTTCTGTAACAGCATCTTCCAGCAACTCACGTATTTCAGGATGATCCAGCAGTTCTCCGTTGTGTAAATGCGTAATTCCCGTTAAAGCATTTATACCTACATTGACCAATAGCTTATCCCAGATCAATCCCATAACATTTTCCGAAATGACTGTTTCCATACCGGCTTTTTCAAACAGATCAGAAATTTCCCTGATACGGATCGATTGTCTTCCGTCCAGTTCACCGATATTTGTTACACCTACTCCTGCATGACGCATTTTACCCGGACCTAACATCGTTGCACCATGTGCGGTAGTTCCGGCTATTGTATTATTGCCGGTTACTTCACTGATGCTTTCAATATTGCCTAATCCATTTTGTAAGGTCAACGCAATCGTATGTGCTCCGAAAACAGCTCTATTTGTTTTCATCGCTTCTTTCGTCAAAATCGATTTTACAAATATTATTGCCAAGTCGCATACGCCTGCATCTGCAGCAGAAGATACAGCTTTGACATTCTTATACTGGAGGAGATCATCGCCTTCTTCCATTTGTACGCCATCAGCATTAATAGCGTCTACATGTTCTTTCCACACATCTATCAAATACACTTCATTGCCCGGTACTGCGGATAATTTCGCTCCATATAAGCAGCCCATTGCCCCTGCACCGACAATTGCTATTTTCATATCTTCCTCCTTTGCTTTTTACTCTTCAGGAATCTCTACTTTCTTATTGAAACTGTATTCAGGAGTCGGGAATTCGCCGGAAATCGTTTCTTTGTGGAATTCGTTCAATCCATCTACCATTGCTTTCCTGATGTGTGCGAACTGTTTCACAAATTTCGGTTTAAAATCTCCATACATGTCCAGAAGATCCTGCGTAACCAGTACCTGGCAGTCAACATACGGTCCTGCGCCAATGCCTAAAATAGGGATGTCCACAGCCTCTGCTACAGCTTTTCCTACGACAGACGGAACACATTCGAGAACGATCGAAAAGCATCCGGCTTTTTCGAGTGCTTTCGAATCTTCGATCAGCTTTTTCGCCGACTCCGGTGTTCCTCCCTGAACCTTAAATCCTCCCAGTGAGGAAGCCGTCTGAGGAGTAAGACCTATATGACCCATAACATTTATGCCGGCACCTACGATTGCCTTGATTCTTGACAGCATTTCGACGCCGCCTTCAAGTTTGATGCAGTCGCAGTTCGTTTCTTTGATCATACGATTAGCATTCGAAATTGCCTGCTCATCGCTTACATTGTAAGAACCAAAAGGCATATCACCAATTACCCAAGTATTTGGAGCGCCTTTAACGACCGGTCTGATATGATGGATCATATCGTCCATAGTAACAGACTCTGTTCCCTTATAGCCAAGCATGATCATGCCGAGAGAATCGCCTACTAATATGATTTCTACATCGCTGTCATCTACTATCGAAGCTGTCGTATAATCATACGCAGTGACATAGCTGAATTTTCTTCCCTCTTCTTTGAACTTTTTAAAATCCGATATTGTCATTTTTACTTTATCGCCCATATTTCTCTCTCCTTAATCAGATTGTCAAACAATATGTACCAATATTCCGAATATTTTATTTTTGCTAGCGTGGTATTACCACATCTCTGATAATAGCCTTAAAAAAACGTAATGTCAACACATTTTATCGATAAACTCTTAGCCGAGATACTACGTCCTACTGTTAATTGGGCAAATATTCTTATTATTCGCTTGTCATATCTTACATTTCCGAATAACCACAAATACGGATTTTTCTGCTTTAGACGCTTTGATCAGAATAGTACTATAAGATTTTCAGCAATAATTATTAACGTGCACTTAGATACATATCTTCTATGCAGTTGATAAAGGAATCTACTGCAGGAAGTATTTTTTTCATCGACCTTACTTCAATGCCAAGTGATCGATATAAAGGCGGATTTAGTGAAATAGCCTTGACGCTGGATTGACAATTGACCAGCATAAGCGATGCAGCTATAGTTACCCCCAGTTCATGCCCTACCATATTCATTGCTGCCATATCATCTTTGCAGGAGTACATTATGTCCCATTTGATACTATTTCCGGTCGCGATGCCGGGCCACCCTGCTTCAGATTCATCATTTTCTCCGGTGGAATAAACAATAAATGGATATTTCTGAAGTTCGCTCAGACTAATAGTATCCTTACTTGATAACTCGTGGCAGCCGGGCACTACTGCCATTATTTCATCTTTTTTCAATAAGATAGAATCAAAACAATCTTTATTATTAAGTTCAGTTATTGCAACATCTATGATCCCTTCTGAAAGTCGATGATCAAGTGTTGGAGACTCCGCTTCATACATATTCACTTTAATATTCGGATGTGATTTCTTGAAATTCTGCAATATTGACGGCATCCATGCCGATGCAACACTGGAAAGACAGCCTATTTTTACCGTTCCGACCTCATTGCCTTTAATTCTATTACATTGCTCAAATAAGCCTTCTTCCCATTTTATTATCTCGCGCATACATGGTAATAACTCTTTCCCTGAATTTGTGAGCTTTACACCTTTGCTCCTTCTGATAATCAATTGCATCCCAAGTTCTGTTTCCAGGCCATTTATCATTTGTGTTATGCCTGATTGAGTATACCCCAGCTCCTGTGCCGTTTTAGAAATACTGCCATTTTCAGCAATATGTAACAGGGCCTCATATTTTTTTGTATTCATTTTCCGCCCCCAATGTAATTACGTTTTGTAATATCATTTTCCAGATAATAGCATTTTACTTATGCAATTTTCTGAATTATATTATAAATATATAAGCGACAAAAGTAAATCATTATCCATTATCATTTCAAAAGGAGGCATCTCAATGTCTAAAATCAAGCAAACTGATCTCAAATACAATATGCATTCATGGAGTGCGCAGAAAAAAATCGATCCACTTGTAATTACAACTGCAGAGGGGATTTATTTTACTGATGAAGACGGAAAACGTTATGCGGATATGTCATCACAGTTAGTAAACGTCAACCTGGGGCATCATAATGAAGCACTTATCGCGGCAATCAAAGAACAGGCAGATAAACTCGCATTCATCGGTCCTTCCTACGCTACTGATGTACGATCAGAAGCAGCTAAAGGTATCGCTGATCTGTCCGGTATTCCGGGGGCAAAAGTATTTTTTACAAATGCAGGTGCTGAATCAAACGAAAACGCAATCAAGCTCGCTAAACTGTATACCGGCAAATGGAAAATATTATCTATGCAAAGATGCTATCACGGCTCCACAGCAGGTGCCGGCGGGCTGTCCGGTGAGCCAAGGCATTTTGCCAATGAACCGGGAGATGCAGGCCATGTCCATTTCGAAGGCCCATATCCATACTATGCGCCGGCAGAGGTCAAATTCCGCAGCGAAGATGATGTGGCAGATTACTATCTGGAACTTCTTAAAAGAGTTGTTCAGACTGAAGGCGCTCATCAGATAGCAGCAATATTCGTGGAATCCGTAGTAGGTTCAAACGGTATACTGATTCCGCCTGCTAAATATATGCAGGGGATCAGGAAATTATGTACAGAAAATAATATTGTTATGGTATGTGACGAAGTCATGGCCGGGTTCTACAGGACCGGAAAGCCGTTTGCATTCCAGAATTTTGACATTCAGCCGGATTTAGTAACATTTGCCAAAGGCTGCACATGCGGATATGTTCAGCTCGGCGGGGTTATTATGAATAAAAAAATCGCTCATTCTTTCGATATGACGCCAATGCAGTGCGGACTCACATATAGTGCTCATCCTATAGGCTGTGCCTGCACCTGCGCCGCTCTGCGCGAATATAAAGAAAAAAATATCGAAGAAAATGTAAATATCGTTGGCAGCTTACTGGGCAGTATTCTGGAATCCATGAAGCTCAGACATAAATGTGTTGGCGACGTTCGATATATAGGACTGTTTTCAGGAATCGAACTGGTGCGTGAACCGCATGTCCCGCTCGTTCCATTTGGCGAAGATCCGGAAGGAATAATGAGCAGTATTATTGGTGATTTACGTGAAGCCGGCTTTTCGACATATTCCCATGAATCAGTTATCGTCATAGCACCGCCGCTGATTATTACATCAAATGAGTTAAGAGAAGAAATGAAAAAACTTGACACTGAACTTAATAACATCGATAAGATGATCTAACGACTTATATGAAAGGAAAATTAAAATGGAAAGAAAGAAATTTTGTGTAAATGGTGAATGGCGCGAATCCAAAACAGATAAATACATGCCTGTTACAGATTCAAGCACAGGCGAAGTCATTGCAGAAGTACCTTGCTGTACTCCTGAAGAAGTAAACGATGCTATCACAGCAGCTCAGGATGCATTCCCTGCATGGTCGCAGATGTCGATCGCAAAGCGTACGCAGCTCATGTTCAACTGGAGAAACATCCTTATTGCTCATCTCGACGAACTCTCAGTGCTCTGCGCCAAAGAATTAGGAAAGAACCTTGAAGAAGCCAAGGGCGACATCCTCAAGGCTATCGAGCCGACAGAGCTTGCTACAGCTATCCCTGCTACGATCCAGGGTGACGGAGCTATGCAGGTAACGACAGGATTCGACACTGTAACATACAGGATGCCTCTCGGCGTCTGCGCAGGCATCGTTCCTTTCAACTTCCCTGCTATGATCCCTTGGGGCTGGATGGTCCCTCTCTGCATCGCAACAGGAAATACGATCGTACTCAAGGCAGCAAGCATGACTCCGCTCACATCGATGAGGATACTCGAGCTGTTCTATACAGAAGGACATTTTCCGAAGGGCGTCGTGAACCTCGTTACATGCAGCAGAAACGAAGCCGACATCCTGCTCACAGATCCGCGCATCAAGGCTGTTACATTCGTTGGAACAACAGCTGTAGGCAAGCGCATATATTCGGCAGCGGCTGCAAACGGCAAGAGAGTCCAGGCTCAGACAGAAGCTAAAAACCACGCTCTCGTACTCGAAGACTGTGACCTCGAAAGCTCAGTAAACGCTATCATCAATTCGACATACGGATGCGCAGGCATGCGCTGCATGGCACTTCCTGTAGTATGCGTCCAGGAGAGCATCGCCGATGATTTCGTAGCGCTCCTCAAAAAGAAGGCTGAAACAATGAAAGTCGGATGCGCTTATGATCCAGAAACAACACTCGGACCTGTCGTATCGGCCAAACATCAGCAGAGCATCTGCGACTGGATCCAAAAGGGCGTAGACGAAGGAGCTGAGCTCGTACTCGACGGCAGAAATGTAAAGGTGCCGGGATTCGAAAACGGATTCTTCGTAGGGCCTACTATTCTCGACAAGGTAACTCCTGAAATGACAGTCGGTGACAGAGAGATCTTCGGACCTGTTACCTGCATCAAGAGAGTAAAAGACTTTGATGAAGGCCTCAAGATCATGAACGCCAACCCGTTCGCAAATGGGTCTGTTATCTTCACTCAGAGCGGATATTACGCACGTCAGTTCCAGCTTCTGACAGACGGCGGCATGGTCGGGATCAATGTCGGTATTCCTGTACCAAGTGCATACTTCCCGTTCTCCGGCAACAAGGAATCGTTCTTTGGAGATCTCCACGTACTCGGCAAAGACGGTGTAAAATTCTTCACACGTGCAAAGACAGTTACTACTCACTGGTATGACGAGCATTCGAAACACCAGTCGGTAGGCACATGGGAAGGTTCAGTTGAACGTGACTGATCTCATAATACCTCCTAATATTGTGAAAAGGCCTTTGCTGTTTTAACAAAGGCCTTTTTCAAAGATACTTTGACTAATTTGGTCCTCTTTACATAATAGTAGATACTTGCAAACAAACTAACAAAAATAGCCATCCCTGCGGAATGACTATTTTTGTGTACGTTTAAGATATATGATTCAACCTACGCTATATCTTCTTTTTTGCTGCCTCGACAGTATGCTTCATCAGCAGACTGGTCGTGACCGTGCCGACGCCTCCCGGTACAGGTGTATAAGCTCCGGAATGCGCTTCAGCATCCTCTGCATTGACATCTCCGCAGAGTTTTCCTGCTTCATCGACATTGATGCCTACATCGATTATGACCTGCTCAGGGTTCATATAATCGGCCGTTACCATTTCCTTCTGTCCGGCCGCCGCTATCAGTATTTCCGCCTCGCGGCAGACCGAAGGCATGTCGATAGTTTTTGTATGACAGGTCGTCACTGTAGCGTTGCCTTTAATGAGCATCATCGCCACAGGCTTGCCGATTATGAGGCTCCTGCCGATGACGACCGCCCTTTTCCCTCTGGTCCCGACGCCGTAATGATNNAGGATCTCAATGCATGCTTCTGCAGTGCACGGAGGGAATCCCACTCCGCTGCCGCTGTAGACGCCCGCCTGCGATTCATCTGTTATACCGTCGATATCCTTTTCAGGAGCCAGCGCTTTTCTGACCTTCTCATCATCTATCGTCTTCGGCAGAGGACGCAGGATCAGAACGCCGTGAACGCTGTCATCTCTGTTGATATCTTCTATCGCCTCAAGTATTTCCTCTTCGGATACATCCTCCGGGAATATATACTGCCTGACGCCCATACCGACCTTTTCGGCACGCTTCAGCGCGCCTCTTTCGTATGAAAGATCATCGGGTCTCTCTCCGACCCTCATGATACCGAGGGTCGGCACCGTCCCTTCAGACTTCAGAACTTCTATTTCAGCGCTCAGTTCTGCGTTGAGGGAATCGACGACATCTTTTCCTTTTAATAATTCTGCCATGCCTAAAGCCTTTCTCTGACGTAAGCAAAGACCTCGTCAGCCATTTTTGTGTATTTGTCAAGCATGTCATTGGCCTTTTTCTCATCGGCCTCTGCTTCTTCTCTGTTTTTCATGGCGGATGTATTGATGAAAACATTGAGACTCGCACCCTGGAGAGCTGCCTTCAGCGCCGCNGCGCTGACTCCCGCNTCAGACAGAGCCAGTCTGCTGCCCTTTTCGGCAAACTCTTTTGCGAGTTCGATCCCTTCACACGCTTTCTCCATTATCTCGAGCGGGACACCGCATGCCGCGGTCAGACATTCCGCCATTACTGCATCCTTCGCAGCCTGCTGCTCCGGCGTGTTCTTCGGCATGCCGTACGCTTTCGACAGCGGCTCGAACACTTCCGCATCCGCCGCCACCAGCGCCAGGAGCTCGTCCTGCAGTTTATCCGCCTTCTTTTTCAGTTCAATGATATCCTCTTCGACATCGGCATATTTTTTCTTGCCGACGGTCAGAGAACCCACCATATTCCCGAGAGCTGTACCTATCGCACCGATCAGAGCGGATGCTCCTCCGCCTCCCGGCACAGGTGCTTTCGATGCAAGGACTTCCACGAATTCCCTGCAGCTGTCATCTGTAAATGCCATCATTTCCTCCTTAGAACAGTCCGCTGATCTTTCCTGTGCTGTCGACATCTATTTTCTCCGCAGCAGGTCTCTTCGGGAGTCCCGGCATCGTCATGATGTCGCCCGTGAGCGCTACTATGAAGCCCGCTCCGGCACTGACCTTGAGGTTCCTGACTGTGAGTGTGAAGCCTTCAGGCGCACCGAGCAGAGTCGGATCATCGGAGAAGCTGTACTGTGTCTTGGCAACGCAGATAGGCAAATTATCAAATCCGAGTTCTTCAAGCTGCTTTTTCTGTTTCATGGCATTGCCTGTAAATGCCACATCTTTTGCATGATATACTTTCTGCGCGAGATCCGTCAGCTTCTTGTCAATAGGATCATTGACATCATAGCTGAAAGTAAAGTCATTAGGCTCTTCGCAGAGTCTTACGACTTCGTTTGCAAGAGCTACGCCGCCTTCGCCGCCTTTTTCCCATACTTCGCTGAGCGCGACATTGACNCCGAGTTCATTGCACTTCTTCTCGACAAGATCGAGTTCCGCCTTCGTATCTGCAGGGAATGCATTTATGGCCACAACTGTCGGGAGCTTGTAGACTTCCGTCATGTTCTTCACATGCTGCAGCAGATTAGGAAGTCCCTTTTCCAGAGCTTCCAGATTCTCTTCATTGAGTTTGTCTTTGGCAACGCCTCCGTGATGCTTGAGCGCTCTGACTGTCGCGACCACTACTACTGCATCAGGTTTGAGTCCTGCCATGCGGCACTTGATATCCAGGAATTTCTCCGCGCCGAGATCGGCGCCGAATCCTGCCTCTGTAATGGTGTAGTCGCTCATCTTCATCGAAAGCCTTGTCGCCATTATCGAATTGCAGCCGTGCGCTATATTGGCGAACGGTCCGCCGTGTACGAACGCCGGGCAGTGCTCAAGCGTCTGCACGAGATTCGGCTTCAGTGCGTCCTTCATCAATGCGGTCATTGCGCCTTCGGCATGGAGCTGTCCTGCCGTCACCGGTTTATCATCATATGTATAACCTATAACTATCCTCGCGAATCTTGCTTTGAGATCGTCTATGTCCGAAGCGAGGCAAAGGATTGCCATGATCTCGCTGGCTACGGTAATGTCGTATCCGTCTTCTCTCGGAGTTCCGTTGGCTTTGCCTCCCAGCCCGTCGACTACGAATCTCAGCTGTCTGTCATTCATGTCGACACATCTTCTCCAGGTNATCTTTCTTGTGTCTATTCCCAGTTCATTCCCGTGATTGATGTGATTATCTATCATTGCCGCCAGCAGATTGTTTGCAGTTCCTATTGCATGCATATCTCCCGTGAAGTGGAGATTGATATCTTCCATAGGAACCACCTGCGCATATCCGCCGCCTGCTGCTCCTCCCTTGATCCCGAATACAGGACCGAGCGAAGGCTCTCTTAAAGCCGTAGATACATTTTTGCCTATGAGCTGGAGTCCGTCTGCCAGTCCTACCGTAGTTGTCGTCTTTCCTTCTCCCGCAGGCGTAGGTGTAATAGCCGTTACAAGCACAAGTTTTCCGTCCGGCTTGTCTTCCATATCTTTTAAGATATTATAATCTATCTTGGCTTTGTAATTTCCGTAATACTCTACATACTTCTCATCGATGCCCGCTTTCCCGGCTATGACACTGATTTTCTCCATTGTGTTGGCCTGAGCGATTTCAATATCAGATTTGTACTCCATTTTTTCTCCTTTTCATGTTATTTATTGCAATTTTTCATTAACGACTTTCTCAGTGACTTAACTGCCTGCTCCTGATTTCCAATTTACACATAGCATCTACAAGAATAGTATAAAGATGCGGCTCCACCATACATCGGTCCGAAAGTCACCGAAATAAATATCAGTGCAACCGATGTAAAAGTTAGTTTAAATCATAAATCCCAAAAAGGCTTATCGGGACCTTGAAAGCTTCCATTACTACTGCCACCGCTATGCATAGTCCACACATAACGAAACATTTCGCAGCGCTCACGTTAGAAATGCCAGTTTTATTTTGAATCGTTTTCATGGTTTCCTCCGTATCCACAAAGCAAATACTTGTGAATCGCTGCATGATTATAATCAAGCAGTGATTATTTGTTAATATTATTCAGTATTATTAGCTTCCATATGCCGCAATCAGCTTCAGAAGATCGATATTATCATTCTTCATTTGCTCGAAATCACTTGAGCAATATTTTGCTTTTTCGTCTTTCATTTTGTCAGCATATTGCATATACGCATACCATGATCCGCTAATAGTTTTTGCATGACGTTACTGTTTTCACAGTAACGCAGTCGGCATCTTTTACATCACTTTCTCCTACTATACAAACCAGCATTTGGTAATAGTGGTAATACCACATTGAATATAATACGGCGTTTTAAGGCATTAGTCAATAACAATATAGGAAATATCGGCACTTGTGATACTACCACATACGCGAAATCAAATGTTCTATTATTAATACAAGCGTTGACTGAATATGTTAATGAGAGTATAATGATTTAACAAATGAGGATGAAAGATGGTATGATATGGGGAAAAAAACTTTGGCAAAAGATATCGCTGATCAATTACGCGATATTATCTTAATTCAAAAAAGATATCTTCCAAATGAAAAATTACCTAATGAACGTTTGTTGTCCGAGCAAATGGGTGTCAGCCGTACCTCTATGCGTGCAGCAATAAGTGAATTAGTAGCAAGCGGAGTATTAGTAGTTCGTCGTGGAGTTGGCACATTTATTGCTGACAATCCCGGGATCAGTCCAGATCCTTTTGGTTTTCAATTAGAGTCTGATAAAAAACAGCTCATTAAAGACTGGTACAAATTAAGAATGATTTTAGAATCGGAAGCGATGGAACTGGTTGTAGAGAATGCAACAGACGAAGAAATATCACGCATAGAACAATTAACCATCAAGGAAAACAGTTTAGCACAAATCGATGATGTTTCATTTCTTAAAGTAGACAGAGAGTTTCACATTGCGTTAGCTCTCGCATCGCATAATATGGTCATGGAGAAAATCGTTCCCGCACTTCACGAATGGATGTATAGTGAATTTTTATTAGATGAATACAACGTATTGCCAGACTCTTTGTTTGCCAATGCACAAATGAATCACGAAAAAATAATGATGTTTGTTAAACAGAGAGATGCAAAAGGAGCAAATCTGGCGATGCGCTATCATCTATTATGCGCAATTGAGGATTTAAAAAACACTAAATAATATGAATACTGATCTGCCGAAAAAAAAATCGCGTATCTCTGTCACGCAAAGGATCGTCGATTCTATATGCAAATCCATCCTGGACGGCTCTTTCAAGCCGGGAACTAAAATTCCCACCGAAATCGAACTCTGCCAGTTGTTTGATGCCAGCAGGAACTCTGTGCGCGAAGCGATAAAAATCTTACAGGCTTATGGCTTGCTCGAAATACGTACATCTGAAGGCACGTTCGTTTCTGACGGCCGTCAAGAAATAATGATAAATCCGCTCATATACGGCACTATCCTCGGAAGCGATAACAATGAACATGACATGATAGAATTCCAAATCATGTTTGATAAAGCTATTTCTAAAATGTGCGCTGATAAATGTACAGACGAAGATAAAGAAAAACTGACTGAAGTTTATAACAAATTGCTGGCTGCAATATACCCAAGCGGGCCCATAGATATCGAAGAAGTCATCAGAACTGATTATGATTTTCACTCTACGATCGCGCAGGCTACACACAATTCATATGTAATCATTATTCATGATTCCATATGGGAATTACTGAAGGCCGTTATAAATAATGACATTCGCATTACTATGGATAATAACCGGGAGCATATGCGCATCATGCATGAAAACATTTATGACGGGATCATGAATAACGATCCTCAGCTTGCAAGCGATGCAATTCCAGTCGATTATTTTATCAATCTAAATAAAAAAGAATATTAGTGTATAGGTATGATGGCTCATACCTATTGAAATTTTACAAAAAGCCGCACATCATGAGATAATTATGCCATTGAAAAAGTGCCGAGCATCTCAGCGTCTCTCCGGATATTAGCAGGAAGCCGCGGCTTTCCGTCCATGGAGCATTTACAGATGCGAAACAGCGTTCTGCAAAAATTCATCACCAGACTGTGGCAAACACCTTTTTTCAGGGGGGGTGCTCTGCCACACTAAATGCCATGTAAAGGTGAATTTTGTTGCCTTTGTGTGACTGGAGCAGCAAAATATTGCAGTGCAGCCACACTGTCTTCCGGAATGCTGCTCCCGTCATTCCAGCGTACCGATCTTACAGTATATCCGGCAGCTCCCTGATATCATTTATCAGCACGTCATCTTCTACAGCGGCGCCGTTCTCCGTCAGCTCTCCGGGCGCGCCGAAGCCGTAAAGACAGCCGACGAACCGACAGCCCGCAGCACGTGCGCAGGCCATATCGGTTTCACGGTCGCCTATCACTGTATATTCACCGGGATAAGCCTGCATGATATCAAAAATTATATCTTTTTTTGGTGCGAAACCGTATGCTTCACAGTCGTAAAATTCCTTGAACCAGCGGTCCATTCCGAAGCTCTGCCAGTTTGCCAGACGATATGAAGCGCCGCAGTTGCTCAGCACAACCATATCATATACGTTTTTCAATTTTTCAAGGACCTGCTGCGCGCCCGGATACCACACCGCTTTATGCGCTCTGATCCGGCACATCATGATCTCTCCGATCATCACACCGGCGCGCTCCTTGTATTCCGACGGCAGACCGGGCTGAAACGCATCCCACATTTCTTTTACATTCATCCCGATCCAGCCGGCGATCTGCGCGGAAGTGATTTCTTCACGTTCCACCGCCCCGATTTCCGCCAGCTGCTCATAGGCCCTGCGGAATGCCGGTTCGTATATCTTCAGCGTGTCATGTATCGTTCCGTCGTAATCGAAAATCAGCGTTTTCCCTTTCATCGTGTCCTCACATCATCCTCATCAGGTTGACCATTTCAATTGCAGAAAGCGCGCAGTCATATCCTTTGTTGCCCGCTTTGCTGCCCGCGCGCGCTACCGCCTGTTCGATGTTTTCTGTTGTGATCACGCCGAACAGCACCGGGATGCCGGTCTCCATTCCCACGTGCGCGATCCCCTTCGCCGCTTCATTGCACACAAGCTCATAATGCGATGTATCGCCGCGGATCACCGCGCCCACGCATATTACTGCATCGTACTTCCCCGATTTCGCCATCTTCTGCGCCAGGAGCGGCAGTTCGAAAGCGCCCGGCACCCAGGCCGCAGTAATATTCTTTTCTTCTACGCCGTGTCTTACGAGGCCGTCAACAGCCCCGCCGAGAAGCTTGTTCACTATGATCTCGTTGAAGCGGGACGCGATGATCCCCACTTTCATTCCTTCTGCTGCTACGACTTTCCCTTCCAGTAAATTGATCTGTTTCATTTTCCTGTCCTTTCCATATTCGCTTCTTCAGCCTACATAACATTGATGCTGTTGAAGATGTGCCCCATCTTTTCCTGTTTGGTTTTCAGATACTGTTCATCGTATTTCTGCGGTTCGATCTCGATCGGCACGCGCTCCTTTATTTCCAGTCCGAACTCGCTGAGTCCGTAGATCTTGTCCGGATTATTGGTGAGCAGCCTCAGCGATTTTGCACCGAGGTCGGACAATATCTGCGCGCCCGCCCAGTATTCCCGCAGGTCCGCTTTGAAGCCCAGCCTGATGTTCGCTTCTACCGTATCGAGTCCCTCTTCCTGCAGGGCATAAGCCTTCAGTTTGTTTATCAGGCCTATTCCGCGGCCCTCCTGGCGCATGTAAAGAATGATGCCGCGCCCTTCCGCCTCGACCCGGCGCATGGCAGTCTGCAGCTGCAGCCCGCAGTCGCACCGCAGCGAACCGAAGGTATCTCCCGTCAGGCATTCCGAATGCACCCTGCACAGCACATCTTCGCCGTCGCCGATATCTCCCTTCACCAGGGCCACGTGATGCTCGCCCGTAATGTCATTGACATATCCGTATATCCGGAAATTACCGTATTTGGTCGGCAGTTCCGCGGCCGCTTCTTGGATCATATGTTTCTCATGTATCCGCAGATAGTCCTGCAGGTCCTTGATGGTAATGAATGTCAGGCCGTGTTCTTTCGCCAGCTCCCACAGCTGAGGCGTGCGCATCATCGTTCCGTCCTCTTTCATTATCTCGCAGCAGACGCCGCACTCCTTCATGCCCGCCAGCCGCATCAGATCGACCGTCGCTTCCGTGTGTCCGCCCCGGGCGAGCACGCCGTGTTTCCTGGCGACAAGCGGGAACACATGTCCCGGTCTGCGGAAATCATCCGGCGCCGCATTTTCGTCCACACACTTTCTGATGGTATAGGCCCGCTCTTCCGCGGAAATTCCCGTCGTCGTATCAGCATGATCGACAGATACCGTGAACGCCGTACTGTGATTATCCGTATTTTCCGCGACCATCTGATGCAGGTTCAGGCCGGCTGCTATCCCGGCGCTCATCGGTGTGCAGATCAGTCCTTTGGCATATGTGGCCATGAAATTGATGTTCTCCCGCGTCGCGAATTCCGCGGCGCAGATCATGTCTCCTTCGTTCTCTCTGTCAGGATGGTCGGTCACCAGAACGATCCTGCCCGCTCTAAGATCCTCCAGAGCCTCTTCAATAGTGTTATATTTATATTTCCTGTCCATTTCATTTTCCTCCGTTTTTCACTCATTGTGCAGATATGTTCCCGGCTCCGGCCGTCAGAATCCGTACTCATTCAACATGTCCATCGTTATTCCCGGCTCCGTTTTTTTCACGTGATCCCGGCAGCTTTTTCCCGCAGACTCCGATCCTGTTTTCTCCGCCGGCCTCTGACCCGGGCTGTTTACGCGCTCCGGTCCCGAACTCGCCGCAGCCACCGCCGTTCCCAGCAGTCTCTCGACATATTTGCCGACGATGTCGTTCTCCAGATTCACGAGATCCCCGGGCAGTTTATGCAGCAATGTCGTTTCTGCACCCGTATGCGGTATCACGGAAACGCGGAACTCCCTGTCTGATACATCAGCAACGGTGAGGCTTATGCCGTCAATGCATATCGAACCTTTTTCTACGATCAGCCTCAGGATCTCCTGCGCCGCACAGACCGTTATCCAGACGGCATTTCCTTCTTTTTTCAATGATTCTATCCGGCCGGTCCCGTCGATATGACCCGAAACGATATGGCCGCCGAACCGCCCGTCCGCACTCAGGGCGCGCTCCAGATTAACATACGTCCCCGCCGTGCACGTTCCCAGACTGCTCCGCCTGACCGTCTCCGCCATAACATCCGCTGTAAATCCGTCCCGGCCGACCGAAGTCACCGTAAGGCAGATGCCGTTGACCGCGATGCTGTCTCCGGTCTTCGTGCCCTCCAGGACCCTGTCCGCTTTGATCGCCACGGTCCCGGAAACGCCGGACATCTTCAGAGATCTGACGATCCCCTTCTCTTCCACTATTCCTGTGAACAATTTTCCTTCCTCCTCACCTGCATACTGATCAGCAGGTCACCGTCAAACATTTCTGTCCCGTCGATCCGCAGACACACCGCATCTTGCGGCCGTGCGACTCCCTCGCCTTCGACCGGCGATCTGCTGCCGGCGCCGCCGAATATTTTCGGAGCGACAAAAGCTTTGATCTCCTGCACGATACCGGCCTCCAGCGCCGCGGCATTCAGTGTCCCGCCGCCTTCTATCAGGACACTGTCTATTCCTCTTCCGCCGAGGATCTTCATCAGCTCCCGCAGATCGACTTTGCCGTCCTTTCCCGGCACTTTTATCAGTTCCGCCCCGCAGTCTGCCAGCTGTCGCATCTTTCCGGCAGTAATATCCGCGTTCCCGTCCGCAGCATGGGCAATGATCGTCCGGTATGTTCCGGCCGTGCGGCAGATTTTCGACGCAAGCGGTATCCTCAGTCTGCTGTCGCAGATGATCCGTACCGGATTTCTCAGTCCTTCGATCCTGACGTTCAGCAGCGGGTCGTCCGCCAGCACCGTACCTATACCGGCCATGATCCCCGTGTATCTCCCTCTCATCCGCTGGACCTCCTGCCTCGCCGCATCGCCGGTGATCCACTTCGAGGCGCCGGTCTTCGTCGCGATCCTGCCGTCCGCCGTCATGGCATATTTCATTACTGCATACGGAGTCCCCTCCGTGATGTAATGAAAGAACACTCCGTTCAGCCGGTCACATTCCTCTTTCATGAAGTCCTCTTCCACCGCGACGCCGGCCTCCCGCAGGATCTTCGCGCCCCGGCCTGAAACCAGCGGGTTGGGATCACGCGAACCGATCACGACTCTGGCGATCCCGTTTGCCAGAATGGCCTCCGTGCACGGCGGTGTCTTGCCGTAATGCGCACACGGTTCGAGGGTCACGTACATGTCGGCTCCGTCAGCCGGTTCGGTCAGCGAAGCGATCGCCTTCCGTTCCGCATGCAGTCCGCCGTATTCCGCATGATATCCTTTTCCTATTATCCTGCCGTTTTTGACGATCACGGCCCCGACTATCGGATTCGGATTCGTCCTTCCTTCTCCTTTTCGGGCCAGAGCAATAGCTCTGCTCATATAATCGCGGTCTGTCATTTTCCTGCCTTCTTTCCCATAAAAAATCCCCGCAGCAAATATCTGCAGGGAGAGTTTTCCATATCCAATCACATCCTCATGATGCAAAAACTCTGAAATGGCAAAATACCACTTCAGAGCATACGTACTAATATACGCGCGATCTTATTCCAAAAATCGCATCACGAAAAAATATAATATCTTCTTCCATCCAGACTATACTGTCGGCCCCGGGATCTCACCGGATCATGCCTTGCGGCTCGTGGGCTTTACCACCGGTAGGGAATCGCACCCTGCCCTGAAGATCCTATTCAATTTACAACCAAGTAAAACATATCACGCAGAGAATGTCAAGGGCGCTTTATCGGCCATACCCCGCGCATCCCCGCGCAGAAAGTATTACGGCGTGCTGTTCACAGCCAGACAGTCGTAACGGATCATCTTGCCGCTGATGGAGTAGCTCGGTCTTATCCCGCCCAGAAAATCGCCTTTTACAGGCCTTTTGATGATCACTTTCCGCGGGCCCGCCGCCATGGCCGCCCTGACAAGATCCGCCTCGTCCGTACACGGCTGCTCGAGCTGCTGAAGTAGCTGAAGTTTTTTCTTGACCAGTGCGCTTTTATGTCTCGCGGGAAACATCGGGTCGAGAAGTATTACATCAGGATGGTACGGCAGTAATGGCATTTCTGCCCGGCTGTCGCCTTCCACAAGTTCCATACGTCCCGCAATATCCGCCAGTTCCGGCGTTTTCGCCGCTCTGCGCAGCGCATCCCCGAGCAGTGCCGCGATCACCGGATTGTATTCAAAGAGCCGCACTGAAAAACCTGCCGCCGCCAGCAGAAACGAATCTTCGCCGAGCCCCGCCGTCGCATCGACCGCCGTCAGCGCGCCTTCCGCATCTTTTATTCTGGCCGCCCTGACCACAAGCTCCCGCTGCAGACTTCCCTGCTTCGTGCGCCTCAGCATCTTCGAGAAATCCCCGCGCAGCTGCTGCCCTCCGGCTTCCAGCGCCAGGCCGTTTTCATCCATGCGCAGAACAAGAGCTTCACACGTCACATCTCCCCCGCGGCGCACAGTATTCCCGCGCGGCGCATCGTCTTCATTCGTCACATCAGCCTCACTGCGTACAGCACCTCCGCGCGGCACAGGACCGGCATCCGCTAGATCACCTTCACGGACGACTTTTGTACCCAAACGATCAGCCAGCCGTTCGGCCGCATCCATGTCGACGCCTTCCGCCGCAACAATTACCAGATCACCTTTTGTCTCCGTTTTTGCCTCTGTCATCGGATCACGGCCCCCTTTGCTCAAGCGATGTTCAGAAAATGTTTGTATCATTTTATCACACTTGCGGGCGGCAATCCATCATGAGCAAAATCACGGGGCCGCATCTGCTTAGAGAACCTTGCCCCGAGCCAGCCGCCCGTTAATCCACTGTTTATAAGTGATTTTCGAAATACGGTACCAAACAAAGATTTTTTCTCATTTTGGTACCTCAAGATGTGGGCTGCAGCGGTTAGTCGCAGCTAACAGCAGACTTTTTCAGGGATATATGCACATTGAGCGGATGTTCAATCGCTGCGACCCATTGGATCGGGTACCAAGAAATCTTTTTTCCTGCGATTGGTACCTTATTTGAAAATGCCATAATTCCCAAGCGTAACAAAAGGCCCGGGTGTCATTCCCCCGGACCTTTTGGCATGATCAGTATGTGATCTAATCAGTATGTGATCGTAAATATGATCCCGTCATCTTTGTTTTTAACCGATATCTGCCAGTGATGGCGCACGATTATTTCTTTGGCCAGCGCCATGCCGATCCCGGTCTGTCCTTTCTCGCCGATATAGAATCTGTCAAAAATGTGCTCCAGATTTTCCCTGGACAGATTGCCGCCGTCATTCCAGACCGACAGCGATTTATCGTCATTCCGGATCACGATACGGTGCATTGCGTACTTCACGGCATTGGAGATAATATTGGAAACGGCTGTTTCCGCCTGGGCAGGATCTGCCAGCACCTTATCATCCTCAAGATGTGTTTCTATGACCAGTCCGCGTTTTATCACGACAGTCTCCAGGGCCACGAGACAGTCGTTGACGATCTCGCTGATCGATATGCTTTCCGGATTCATTTCAGTCTCTCCGCTTTCCAGTCTTGAAAGCGACAGTATCTCTTCCACAAGCGCCGACATTTTATCGGATTCCGACATAATAACAGAGGCCGCATGTTTCTGATCCGGTACTACCTCCTGATATATACCTTCCGCATAGCCCTGGATCGACATCAGCGGCGTTTTAAGTTCGTGCGAAACATTTTCAAAGAATTTTTTCTGCTGATCCTGTGTTTCCTTGATTCTGACGCCAAGCTTTATCGCCAAAAATGCCGTCACCAGTCCGCAAAGCAGCACAATGATCAGAACAAATCTGTTTATTTCTGCCAGAAGACCGGTCTCTGATGTTGTATTATAGATAATTAGACAATATCCTTTTTTATCGCCTATCCCCGTATTGTTTTTGACCTGCATAATATAATAGGTGTTGCCGTTCGTCAGAGACACCTCGACGATTGCATCATTCTTCGGCTTGTTCGTCTTTACCCATTTCAGCAGTCTGGAATAGCCCGCTGCATAGTAATCCGAGACTTTATAATTTCTGTCAACGATAATAAAATCCGCGACCTGCTGCGGTTCATCATCCGCATCCCAGTCTTCCCAGGTATCGATGGTACGCAATTGTTTTGCCACATAGTTTATTGCCGCGGTGCTCTTTTCCCTGATATTATTCGTTGTGGAAACATTATAAATCAGCAAAACAGCTGCCAAAGTAATGACAAACATTCCGCATACAAGAACAACTAATTTTTTCGTAGTATTATTCATCCGACTGCACCAGGCGATATCCGTAACCCCATATTGCCTTTATCGCGACCTTGCTGTCCGAGGCCTGGAGCTTTTTCCGTATACGCCTTATTGTCTCATCTGTAACTCTTGTCTCGACATCTTTGCTGATCCCCCAGATCGCATCGAGCAGCTCATTTCTCGGGACCGCGCGGTCCTGATTCTGCATCATGTACCGCAGAAGCGCGATTTCCGTCATCGTCAGTCCGAGACTTTTACCATCACAGGTAACGTCATGCGCATTCCCGGAATATTTCAGATCACCGAAAGCGATTTCTTCATTTTCTGCAGTATGTTCCATTTCCATCCGGCGAAACAACGCTTTTATCCTGATGATCAGGATAGAAGGTCTGAACGGTTTGATGATATAATCATCCCCGCCCAGGGTAAGCCCCATTAAATGGTCGACTTCGCTTTCTTTCGCTGTCAGTATTATGATCGGGACCTTTGATATCATCCGTATTTTTCTGCAAATTTCCAGGCCGTCAGTTCCGGGCATCATAATATCAAGCACAGCCATATCACACGGCTCACGTTTAAATCTGGCAAACAGAGAATCACCGTCAGCAAATACTTTAACGCGAAATCCTGCTTCCTGAAGATAAGTTTTTATCAGATCCCGGATATTCTCATCATCATCTGCCGCATATATCATTTCATTCATTATATATTCCCTTCAGACCGCTCAGGCCAGGCCCTGCTCCGCGAGCCTTTTTTTGACCTGTTCGATCACTTTGTTCGGTGTTTCCATTTCTTCTTTCGTATACTCCGATGGTGACATTATAGCACCAAATTCTTCTTCGACCCAAACTAACAATTCCGTCCAGTCCAGCGAATCCATCAGATCAGCCTCGACCATATTGATATCGCGGTCTTCCCTGACGATATTATCGCCGCACAGATCCGCCAGCATATCCAGTATTTTTTCTTCCATTTCAATCAACCTCCTGAATTATTTTCTGCAGCGCCTTCCTGTCGATTTTTCCGTTTCCGGTCATCGGGAAAGCATCCGTAAATTTTATTATCTTCGGCACCATATAACCCGGCAGCCTGTTCCGCAGCCCTTTCCTTATCTCCTGGCGGTCTTCAAATACATCCTGATATTTGCCGCTGATGATAAACGCCGCAATATTCCTGATCCTGTCTTCCCGGCAGTCCGGAACGACCGCCGCCTCCAGGACCCCGTCGAGCGCCATGAGATTAGACTCGATATCGCTCAGCTCGATGCGGTATCCGTGATACTTGATCTGCATATCGATGCGTCCCTCATAATACAGCATATCACCGTCGAAATAACCCGCGTCGCCCGTGTGATACGACCTCATGCCTCCGTCAGCTGTGAAAAAAGCCGCCTTAGTTTTCTGCGGATCGTTCAGATATCCGGGGCTCAGGCTGTCTCCGGATATAATGATCTCGTTATTGCATATCGCGATCTCTGTCCCCGGTTTGACTGTCCCTATCGGCAGCGGCCGCGGATCGTTCAGCATTCCTGCAGTAATAACAGTGCCCGTAACGGCGCAGGTCGATTCTGTCGGTCCGTAGGTGTTCACGACTGCCGCGTGCGGGAAGCGTTCCCGCAGCCTGGCCGCCGTGTCCTTGTTCAGCGTTTCCCCGCAGAAGTAAAAGGCTTTCATGTCCGGCATCAGCTCATCATTGAATTCGCGGTCCGCCAGGCAGAGATTGGCAAACGAAGGCGTCGACACCCAGTAGTCCGGACAGCCCTGCTTAATATAGCACAGCAAGGCCTCGTGGTCGCTCTGCAGGCTCTTCTCGACACACCATAACCTGCAGCAGTTTGTCAGACTGGTATAAATATCCATTACTGAGAGGTCGAACGAAAACGGCGCCTGATTGATATATGTGCCGTATCTTTTTTCTGCACGCGGACCTCCGAGATCGGATGACCATTCGGCAAACGCCGATAAATTACTGTTTGTTATCTGCACGCCTTTCGGTTTGCCGGTGCTTCCGGAAGTAAAAATGATATAGAACACATCGCCGCCTCCGAGCCACTCGCTCTCAGGGACCGTATCCCCTGCCGCACATATTTTTTCCGCCGTTTTTTTATCAATGATATGCGCATTCTCCGGCCATATTTTTTCGTCATATTCATCAGCAGTAATGATGACAACGGCTTCTCCGACGGTATTTACTATGTCCGCTATTCTTTCACCCGACATTGAAGTATCCACCGGGCAGTATGCTCTGCCTGATTTCGCGCAGGCCAGAAAGGCCGTGATCATCAGAGGAGCTTTATGCCCGTACACTATCACCGGAAAATGGTTTTTTATGTTCTCCGACATGTATGCCGCCAGACTGTCTGAACTGTCCCACAGCTCCCTGTATGTGATGTCCCCCTCCTGAGAGTGAACGGCCGTCTGAAGCGGCACATCGCATACGGACTCTTTAATTCTATCCAAAATCATGACGCTCTCCTTTCTAATCCGCTGTCAAAATTGCGCATATGTAAATGCCGGAGCATTGAACATCGATGCAAACATCAGATACACGTAAATGCTTATAAACAGAAATGTGAATATCAAGGTGTATTTCACATAAACTTTATCGATTATTGTTCTGCGTCCGCTTCTCTTTGTAGAACTTGTAGATCGTTTCATTGGTTTTCACCCATCCTTTCCCGCTCAGATGCACTGCATCCTGCATAAAATACGGTGTAAAGCTCAGATTTAATTCGTCTGTTATCTCAGCATTATCTGCTTTGGCCAGCTTATGTATTTTCGTCTCGAATTTTGATACTTCTTTATCCGAGATGCCGAAGTGGCTGTAAAAGAAACCGTTGATAGGAAGCACTATCACTTTGGCTTTTATGCCTGACGCTTTACATATTTTGAGGAAAACGTCGAGATCGCCGAACTCGTTTTTCGATGTCAGTTTCATATGCGGTATGTGCCTGATGGCTTTTTTCATTTTTGGTTTGAAGCTCTTCAGGAAAGTTTTTTTGTTCATGAAAAAGATATCTCTGCCTGATTTCTTTTTTGCGCCGGCTGATGCCGATTTATATAATTTTTTCCAGTCCGGCGTTTTTCCGCTGACGACTTTGGTATTGCCTGCAGCTATGCCGTCCATTTTCATTGCGGTCACGAAATCTGTCCGGTCCCTGTTGGCAATGAATTGCATGCGGATCCGGCATAAAACGCGTTCTGCAGCTGTACTGTTCTTCCAGAGATATACTTTGTTATACAAATTCACGAACTTCCGCTGACTGTCGCTGGTCGACAGCAGTCTGACAGTCCGCTTTGCCATCTGCGATCTGAGCGCATACGGGATATTTTCATTTTTCAGCATGGCCACATATTCACTGTCGGAAAATCTCAGGGCGAATCCCTGCGGTTTGGCACCATGCCCGGTGAACCAGGTCGGAGAAACCAGTATCACTGCTTTGCGCAGTTTCATATGCGGTTCGATCGATGCCAGTGTAATGGCCTGGACCATCGACTGAGAAAACCTCGTCCCCAGCAGCATCGGCGTCAGTTGCTGATTTCTGAAAACGACCCGCGGATGATATTTCGATTTCTTCGGGTGATTGAATTCAGACGAACCGAATATCGGCATCGTATTTTTATCGAGATTGGCGGTAATGCCCGCCAGGGACGTATATTTATACGGATTCACCCAGGTGCCGATGTCGGCTGATTTCAGAGAATCATTCGATACGGCAAACTGGAAGCATCCGATGATCAGTATGGAAATTATCAAAGCAGTTATGCACGCCATAAATTTTTTCATTCATTCCTCCCCCTGATCACGAGCCGGATACGCCGGTGATCCAGTGATACACATACTTGAGAAGCACGCTGTGCCCCGGGGCCGCTCCCGTTCCCGCCGCGGCTGAGCCGGCGATGCCGAGCAGCGCGGTAAATCTGCCTGAGAATATGAACAGTCCGAACATCACGAGATTGAAAGTGATAAATGTCGAAACGATAATGAACGACCGGTCCTTCTTATGCCGGCGGTAGAATTTTGATTTTTTCTGGTATATCTCCGTCAGCGACAGCAGCAGCCCGTGATAGACACCGTACAATATGTAGTAGAAGTCGAAGCCGTGCCACAGCCCCATTACTGTCATATTGATCATGAAACCGCACGTCGACATTGCGAGTCTGTTATTGAACGTCTTGTTCTTCATCCAGCTCATCATCAGTCTGGAGAACAGATAATCTCTGAACCAGTGGGAAAGCGTGATATGCCATCTGTCCCAGAAATCTTTTATGTCTTTGCTCTTGAAGGGCGCATTGAAGTTCTCCGGCATTTCCACTCCGAAAATATACGCCGCGCCGATTGCCATCCTGCTGTATCCCGCAAAATCGAAAAAGAGATACATTCCGTATGAATACATATAGATCAGATCCGCCGCCAGTCCCGCCTTCAGGCCGAAAAAAGACATGATCTGATAGACGCCGGCCCCAAGGACAAATTTATACAGTACTCCTGTCAACATCTTGTACACTCCGGTCGCGGCCATTTCCATATAGCCGCCGCGCGGCCTGATGCGTTCAAGATCCTTTGAGTATCTTCTGCTGCGGTCGATGGGGCCGGACAATATCGAAGGGAAGAACAGCAGAAAGCTGAAATATTCGAACGCGCTGATCTCTATGATCACTTTATCGTATATTTCTATCATGATCTGAACGACCTTGAATGTCATATACGAAATGCCGATAAACGCGAATACACTGACTTTAAACTGTCCGCATACTTTATAGATCATCAGCGGCGCTATGCACAGCAGCAGGAACAGCCAGAACAATTTTGAATTCCGTCCCTTTTCGCGGATGATATAAAGCCACAGTTTCAGCACGGCAAATTCGGCAGCGCAGAATACACACAAATATATCAGAGAGGGCAGATTTGATTTCGTCACCAGCCAGAGAAAAACAACACTCACGGCAAACGAATAATATTTGAGCGGTTTCTCGAGAATGCCCAGTATTACTGCCGGTATCGCCAGTATCGTGAACAAAATAAAGAACCATGAATCGGCAAATAAAGTCATTTGTTTTTTCCCTCCATTACTCTGCACTTCCAGTATATTTTATAAAATGCATCCGGCCGATTCATCATAAAACACATCTAAATTTGTAATAAAAGTGTAACAAAATTCTCAAAAGCCGAATCCGGCTTTCCTTTATGTTATTATCAATAATAAAACGCATTAAGAAAGGTTATTTATGATATCTGCAAGAAAAACGATCTCCATAATGGCAGTAATCGCCCTGACATTTACAGCCATTGCTTTTTCATATTCGGGCAGTTACGGCGTAAGCGCCATTACGCTGCCGGTGAGCAGCCGCTGCGCTGAGCTCTATGACATGACTGCGGGCAAAGTTATTTATTCAAAAAACATCGATCAGACTGCACGTCCTGCCTCGCTGGCCAAGATACTTGTCGCTATTACTGTACTTGATAACGTAAAATCTCTGAACAAATACACGACCACCGTATCTGACGACTACGACTACATCGAAAATGTCGACGAAACGTCGTCCAACATCTTCCGGATCGGCGAGAAGGCCAAAATCCGCGACTATTTGTATGCTTCATTATTTGTCTCCGCCGCTGACGCCAGCATGACGCTGGCCAGGTATCTGGGGAACGGCAGTGTCAGCAAAGGCATGAATACTATCAACAAGGAAGCGGCCTCTCTGGGTATGAAGCACACCCATCTGGACAACCCGATAGGAACGGACAGCGCCGGCACGTATTCCACCTGCTCCGATATGACCATCCTCATGCGCTATGCCCTCAGGAACATGACTTTCAAATCGATATTCTGCGGCCGCTCCTATACTATTGCCGCGGACAACAAAAATATCCGGAGGACAATCCTGCATTCAGTTTTCATACACGCGTCCGCCAATACTCTGATCGGCGGCGGCAAGCTGGGATACACACCCAAAGCGAAAAAATGCCTCGCTTCATACGCCAGGATCGGCGGTCATGAATACATATGCGTGACCTTCCGCGCCGTGCCTACCACGAACAATTCTTATCCGAACATCAGCGACGCCGAGAAATTATTCGGCGGCGTGCAAAGCAGCGCGGCTCCAGGCAGCTCGAAATAAAGGCGCGGCGAAGAGAATTTCCGGGTCAAATTCAAAATAAGGTACCAAATCAGGGAAAAATCCGCAAACGGTACCTTATCCAATGGGCTGCAGCGATTGAGCTATTGCTCATACAATGAAATGACGATAATTCGGAAGAGTTAGGCGGTACTAACCGCGGTGAACCCATTGCTTAAGGTACCAGATCCGCAAAAAAATCCAAATTGGTACCTTTTTTGGGAATTCACATTTTTTATTGCTTTTACTGTCTGATTGAAGATGCAAACCGTACCCATATTTGTGGGCAGATGTGAATCTGTCTTGTTCTATGCGACCGAAACCGTATCGGAAATCGCGGCAAATGCCGTCACGTGGACCGTACCCGCTGTCGTCACTTGAATCTTGACCGCTGCTAAGAAATATCTTTTATTTCCCGACAATGCCGCGCAGTGTCCTGTACAGTACTTCCGGTTCGATCGGTTTGGCGATGTGCCCGTTCATGCCCGCATCCAGGCATTTGCGGATATCATCCGCAAACGCGTCTGCCGTCATGGCAAAGATCGGCACTGTTTTCGCATCAGACCGGTTCAGGCCGCGGATCTGCCTGGCAGCCTCGTAGCCGTCCATTATCGGCATATGGATGTCCATCAGAATGCAGTCGAAATATCCTATGCCGGATCCGTTGAAGGCTTTGACGCCGGCTTCCCCGTCTTCGGCAATAGTCACGAGAGCATATTGCTCCTCCAGAATAGCTTTGGCGATTTCCTGATTGAGCGGATGATCTTCACACAAAAGGATATGCCGTCCCGTCAGGCTGGCTTCACTGCCGCTCTCCGAGGCGGATTTTTCGCCATTCTCAGCAGCGGTTATGCAGTCGAAAATAAAGTCGATGCTGAAAGTCGTGCCCTGTCCCGGCTTGCTGGATACGGCAATGTTGCCGTCCATGGCATCTATCAGACGCCTGGTGATCGCCAGTCCCAGACCGGTGCCGCGCATCTCTGCTGAATATACACGGTTCTCCTGCGTGAACGGATCGAACAGCACCTTCTGGAAATCTTCACTCATGCCGATACCGTTGTCAATGATATCAATATGCATGCTCATGCGCCCGTCGTCCAGCTTCTTTTCCTGCACCCTGTAGCGGATGAAGCCGCCTTCCGGCGTGTACTTGACAGCATTGGACAGAAGATTGAATACGATCTGGTTGACCCGCAGTTTGTCTATAAGCGGGACTACATCCGTCAGCATTTCTTCCGGCTCAAAGGAAAATGTCTGTCTTCGTTCCTCGCACAGCGGAGCAATGATGGCATTGACATAGTTGGCGAATTCGTCCACAGGATACGGTTCCGGATGCAGTTCAATTTTTCCGCTCTCCGCCTTCGACATATCGAGTATGTCATTGATCAGCGACAGCAGGAATTTGGAAGAAGTATCTATCTTGACCAGATTTTCTTTCGCTTTCTGCGGCAGTTCAAGCTTCTGCGTCAGATGCGTCATCCCTATGATACCATTCAGAGGTGTGCGGATATCATGACTCATGCGCGACAAAAAAGCGGATTTTGCTTCATTTGCAGTATTGGCCTGAATGCGCAGCAGCTTTTCCTTTTCCAGCTGGCATTCCAGCAGTCTCTGCAACTCGACCTCATGTTCTACAACGCGGTACGTAGCGTAGAACACACGGCAGTCCGGCCTGACCTCGCTCAGTATCGCGTTCTGATTTATCCACACGGCGCTGCCGTCCTTTTTCAGGATACGATAATTGCCCGCATTGAAATTACTGCGTTCAAATCCGTCATGGAACGCCTGGCGGACCCTGTCGATATCATCCGGATGGACGGCGATGAAAGCATCTTTCATATAGGCGGCAACCATCGGATCATTCATCATCTGCTGTCTGGCATCCGCACTGTCCGGCGGGGTAAGGCCGATGATGCGGAACATCTGCAGGTTGACGAACTCACCTTCAAGATGGTCGGCATCCGGCATGCGGAACACGCAGATGCCCGTTGCGACCGAATCAATGATATTTTCTATCCGCCTCGTTTCCGCTCTGGCCCTGGCAGTCTCCTCCTGCTGCTGCATATAGGCCGCCGTCACATCGCTCTGTATGATAAGGATCGTGTCTTTCCGCTCGTCAAGGTAGTAATGCTGTATCTTTCTGCACATATATTCGTCGGGATGTCCGGTGTAATGACCGCGCACACTTATCTCGCAGTTGCCCTTCTGATCCAGTTCCGCTTCCACCGCGCTGACCTTGCTCGCTTCCAGATAGCTTTCTCTGTCCCCGGCATCGATCCAGGTATCGGCTGCGAACCGGCGTGTGCTGTCGAAATCGTACAGTGCACCCGGTCTGCCGAAGACCTCATGATACTTTTTCAACAGCTTCGGATTCAGGCTGTAGAATTCGATCCTGCTGACATCCGGATACAGCAATGCCACATAATCATATTCTCTGTTGGTGACGATATCAAATATCTCGGATTGCCGTTTTTCAGTTGTTATATCCTGAGAATAGAAAATCCCCACGATGTCTTCTGTCTCGGGATCCTTCAACATATTGACAAAAGTACGCACCCACATGACGGCTCCGCTTTCGCTCGTCCTCTGGTAATCCAGATGCATGCTCTTGTTCCCCGCAGCGAAAGTCCGCAGCAGTGCCTCGCGGCTGAAGAATTTTTTCGCTGTTTCCCGCTGCTCCGCCGTCGGAATGATCGACAAGAGATTTTCAAACAGCTTGTCGGCAGTGTCGGCGTGAAGAACATTCAGGATGTATTCCGAAGTGCCGTGCTCCTCGCTGCATATGTTCTGCGACAAATTGAGTTTGTACGAACAAAGCGCGTTAGGATTTGCTGACAGCAGCCCCTGTATCGTTTTGTTGAACTCTCTCTCGGCAAGCTTCTGGGCAGTAATATCCTCGGCCACCGCGTATGCTTTCAGCGGTGCACCGTCGTTATCGAATATCGTGGTAAAAGTGTAATGAAGATACGCCGCATACCCGTCGACTTCGCGCATCAGGAATGACCCCTCAACGATTTTTTCACCGCTGTCTACTCGCGCAAAGAACTCTCTGACGCGCTGAATATCTTCTTTCTGAAACTGCGACAGCAGAGAATCCGGCACGTTGCGGATAACAGCCGCAGGCACACCAAAAAGCTTCTGCGCATGTTCAGGCAGGATTATCACGTGTTCACGTATATCGTATTCGTAAACGCGCAGATTTGCGCCTTCGGTGGCTGCGCGGTATTTTTCTTTTTCCTGCCGGAGCAGTTCTTCCAGATCGATATGCCTGGTCAGATCATCGATGAAAAAGGCATACGCCTGTTTGCCGAAAAAGCTCATCGGCACAGCTTTGACTCCATAGGTCCTGCCGCGCGCGGGATCGTTCCAGACCGTTTCCAGCGGCTGATCTCCGCATATCTGATGTACGACACAATTCTCGCAGGGCGAATCCTTGCGGCGTATATACTGATAGCATGTCTGGCCGAGCTGAGGTGCCGAGCTTTTATCCGCTATGGCGACGGAATTGGCATAAAGAAGGTCATAAGATTCTTGTTCGATCACGTAGACTTTCTGACTGGTATTATCAAGCAGAATATCCGGAGCAGCCGCCGCTGCCGAAGCATCCACGAAATTTCCCATAATGACAGGCCTGCCGCTGAGGGTTCCGAGCAGTTTGAAAAAGACATGCGTCCATACGAAGCCCCTGGTTTTATGATAAGTGCGGTAGAGCGCTTCCTGATCTCCTGCGCCCGATACCAGCCTGACCAGTTTATCGGCAACTACCGGCATATCCGCAGGAGCCACAACAGCAGCCGCATCTTTTTCATAGAGCGAAATATATTCCTCTTCCGTCAGTCCCGAAAAAGCAGGAACGTTTTCAGTATAGAGGACAGGCCGGCATACACCGTCCATTACTTCATAAATAACCACATACCCTGCAACGCTGCTTATCAGTGTTTTCAGCTGATCCAGTGTGTACTCCATACCATCACTCCCTAAATGCTGACGAGTTGAATTTTAATAATTATACCACATAACCAGCATTATCTGTGCATATACTCACAGAAAATTCCTATCATTGACGTTTTTCTATAATTTTTCTGTTCAACTGTGCTGCGAGTATTTTTATAATGTTTCCAGTAGAATATCCACATCACAAATGCGGCGGCATGAAAAGGACGGCAAGATGCAGCGGTCAGGATGATCATGTGCTATAATCATTTTCAGGAGGCACTTTTATGAAATTATTTCCCGGCGATCATCACCCTGCATCGGGTGCCAAGAATTTTCTGCGCTACATAGGTCCGGGGCTTCTGGTCACCGTGGGTTTTATCGATCCCGGCAACTGGGCGTCGAACATGGCCGCAGGTTCGGTATACGGATACCGCCTGCTCTGGATGGTAACACTTTCGACTTTCATGCTGATCGTCCTGCAGCATAACGCCGCGCACCTCGGGATCGTGACCGGCAAATGTCTGTCAGAATCCGTGACGGAATATATCAGAAATCCGTTCCTGAAACGGCTGATACTTTATACCGCAGTAATGGCATCAGTCTCCACCGCTATGGCCGAGATACTCGGCGGCGGCATTGCGCTGCAGATGCTTTTTAATATTCCGATCCGCCCGGGCGCGCTGCTGACCGCGGCGCTGGTCGTGTTTTTACAGTTTACCAACGCTTACAAAAAAATCGAAAAGGTCATCATAGGGTTCGTTTCCCTGATCGGGATCTCGTTTCTGATAGAAGTAATGACGGCTGATGTCAGCTGGGGCAGCTCCCTGAAAGGATGGGTGGTCCCGGCTTTTCCGCAGGGGTCGATGCTCGTGATCATGAGCGTGCTCGGCGCAGTAGTAATGCCGCACAATCTGTTCCTGCATTCCGAGGTCATACAGAGCCGCCAGTGGAATCTGGAAAATGAGGAAATCATACAGAAGCAGCTGAAATACGAATTCGCCGATACCCTGTTTTCGATGATCGCCGGATGGGCAATAAACAGTGCGATGATAATCATTGCTGCAGCTGTATTTTTCAGGCACGGCAAAGTCGTGACCGACCTCGCACAGGCGGGCGCGGTGCTGTCGCCGCTTATGGGAAATGCCGCATCCGTGATCTTCGCGTTAGCTCTTCTGTTCGCGGGAATATCATCGAGCATTACTGCCGGCATGGCCGGGGGCAGCATTTTTGCAGGCATTTTCGGCGAGCCTTACGACATACACGACAGTCACTCAAAATGGGGTGTGCTCATCACCATGGTCCCCGCCGTTGTGATTATAATGTTTGTATCATCGCCGTTTCAGGGACTCATCTATTCGCAGATGCTGCTGAGCATCCAGCTGCCGATCACCGTATTCGCCCAGATATATCTGACTTCCTCGAAAAAAGTCATGGGCAAATACGCGAACTCCGTTAAGGACAAAATACTGCTCGGGGTAATAGCGGCGACTGTGACGGCGCTCAATATCATGCTGCTTATATCCAATTTTATCTGATCAGATTCAGTCCGGCTGTCCGGCGCTTTGCAGCCTGCGGATTTTCTCTGCATATCCGCCGCGTTCAAATTCCTCCTGCGGGAATTTATACTTTGAACCGGGTCCGGCCAGAAGGCCATACCCTATCCTGCGCATAAACACAACTATGAATAATCCCTGGTAGATCAGTCCGAACAGGACGTCTGACCATCCCAGCAGCCCGTCGGAAATGGTGTAGTAAAACCAGAATATCCCGAGCGGGACATGCCCGAAAAACACAGCGCAGAGTCCGGGTGAATAAATTCTGTTGCCTATTTTGCGCGGAGTCAGTATCCCGTGCATAATGAGCTGCGACATCCCGAACAGTATCGGCATGAAACCCAGCCACAATATATCCGGGAAAAACACCGGCAGCAGATATGCGGTGTACGCCGCGACAACATTGATCACCATCGCATTGTTCTGATTCAGCGGACAGCAGTCAGCTTCTCCTTCTGCACTCGGCTGCATCGCCAGATTGGTGATCGCCGGCTCTCCGCCCGGAAAACGGTATTCCTCGAATTGATGCCAGAAGATCACGAAGAAATTCATCAGGGCTATTTTCTGCAGCACCTCAGTAGTATCCCAGTTAAAGATAAGATAAATAAGTGTAACTGCCATTGGTATCGTACCTATGTCGTACCAGTGCGCGCGTAAAAATTTCATTGCCGTCCCCTCCTTTTATTACACATTATGTATAATATCTGCTATAATGAATTATATCGTGGCTGCAGAGAAAGGCAACTCGTAAATCAGTTTATTACACAGAACTGCCGGATGTGTCTGAATAATTCGGCCGTTTCGACGGCGGAACACAAAAAAGGAACACAGAAAGAGTAACACAGGAAGGGGAATGCAAAATGACGGACCAGAGAATGATCAAAACGCGGCACAAACTGTATCACGCGCTGGGNACATTACTGCAGAAAAAATCTTTCGAGTCGGTCACCGTCAGCGAGCTCGTCGACACCGCGGGAGTCACGCGAAAAACATTCTACAATCACTATCAGGATAAGATCGATCTGGTCCAGGAATACCAGGCGGCTCTCACGCTCGACATACAAAAAATACAAAGCAGGCACCAGTATTTCGACCGCGCCTACTTTGTGGAAATTTTTACTTATCTTGATAAACAGGATTTGCTTCTGGCTTCGCTGCTCTCATACAACGGTTCCCTGGAACTGCAGGGCATCATCAAAGAAACCATGTGCCGTTACTGCAGTAATGCGCTGTCCGCTTCTGTCCGGCAGCCCGATTTGCTGGAATACCGGTCCGTGTTCACGGCCAATGCCATTTTCGGCGTGGTCCAGCACTGGCTTGCGACCGGCAAAAAATCAACGCCTGCAGAACTGGCTGAGATCATGACCGGCCTGAGTTTTTCTTTACCTGCTGACGAATAGAGGTTTCCTCTTTTTCTAACAGATCTGCTGCCGCAGACGCCTGCCAATTCCTTCAGCGTGTCGCCCGCTATCCGGTATGTCGTCCAGTCCGACATCTGCTCGGCGCCCAGCGACAGATAGAAGGCGATGCTGGATTTGTTCCAGTCGAGGCACCACCATTCCAGGCGTCCGCATTTACGTTCGACGGCGATCTCCGCCAGTTTCTGCAGCATTCTTCGGCCGTAGCCTTTTCCTCTATACTCCGGTATGATATACAGATCTTCCAGATAGATCCCGGCTCTGCCCAGGAAAGTGGAAAAGTTATGGAAGAACAGGGCGAACCCGACTTCCCTGCCGTCCGTGCAGGCGAAAATCACTTCTGCTTTTTTCTTGTCGAAAATCCATTCTTCCAGTTCCGCCTCGTCCGCGACAACTTCATCCAGCATTTTCTCATACTCTGCCAGACCTTTTATAAACTCCATAATCAGAGAAACATCTTTCCGTTCCGCGTATCTGATTTCCAAATTGTTTTCCATATTTTCTCCTGCCTTTGCTTATTCAGTCATATTGCTTATTTTATATTACGAATCGCCTATCGGCGATGTACCTCACAGATCTTTCTGCATGAATATTGCCGCTTCGGACGGATTGTCATTGTACTTTTCGATGCGGTAAAAGCCCGCTTTCTCATACATTTTTATCGCTGTGTCCATGAAGGGAAATGTATCCAGCCTGATGTGCCTGAAGCCTATCCGCCCGGCGTCATCAATGAGCTGCTCCATCAGTTTCCGGCCGATCTTTCTGCCTCTGTAGCCGGGTCTCACATAAAGACGCTTGAGCTCGCAGAAACCGCCGCCGCTGTTAGTCAGAGCACCGCAGCCTGCCGGGCGATCGTCTATTACTGCCAGATAAAGCCGTCCATCCGGCAGGCCGTATTTTGCCTGCAGATCCGCGACCTCTTCGTCATAATGCTGCGACTGCAGACATTCCTTTACATCATCTCCGTGCTCCAGCAGCGACGCCGCATATTCATTGAACAGCTCCAGGACATCGCCCCGGCGTTCATATCCCATTATGATATACATCTCGTTATCCATTGGCCGCCTCCTCGTTTTTCAGCCTAGCACATTTTCTGACCGGAAAAAACAGTTCGTTTCCGAACCAATTATATTGAATCGGTTTCAATGCAGAAGCTGACGCTGCCGCATTCCGTGCATGTAAGTTTTCTGGTTTTTCTCGTGTGTTTCGCAAAGAAAAACTCTTTCAGCCCCGGCTTGAATAACTTGTGGCAGACAGGGCAGATGTAGGAAACGCTCCTGTAGTAATATCGCACAAGTATCGCCGCCAGCACGGCCACTATCGGTAAAATTACCAGGAACGGGATCCAGATACCTTTGATTATCCCGTACAGCAGTGTGCCGATTTCTACGATGTCCATAAACACACCCACTACTAACATTGTGATGTGAACCTTATGCATTTTCTGATTGTTATCCATATTTGACGCTATATCATCGATGTTTTCCAGAGAAAAATCTTCGATCGAGCCGATCTCAGCCAGCAGCTTTTTAATGCGTTCTTCCTGATCCTGTTTTTCCCGGATCTCCGACCGCAGAACTCTCACCTGTTCTGTCAGGAATGTTTCAATGACATCCCGGGAATTCGGTTCCATATTTATCCTTCTGATCGTGTCGAGGGACAGCCCCAGATTTCTGAGCGTGCATATCAGGCGCATCTTCCGGAGATCTTCTTCTGAATAGATCCGGCGGCCGCCCTCCGACAATTCGCTCGGATTTATTATATCCTGCGTATCGTAATACTGCACCGTTCTCACCGTGATCCCGCACAGTCTGGCTATTTCTCCTGTTGTATATTGTGACATAGCTTCCACCTCCTTGAAATTATCCTACTGCATGACGCGGCGTCACGAGCAAGAGGTAACGTAAGGGGATTTTTCAAATTATTTTTATATCATCATAACACAAGTGCAGATCTTTAAAAACCCGGACGAATTCACAATCCGTCCGGGTCCGTTATTTCAGCATGAAATATTATTCATCTTCTTTTCTTCTGAAGAATACTGCCGCTATGACACCCGCAGCTCCTAAGAGCGCAATGAGTGTCCACAGTCCGACATTGAATTCGTCACCTGTCTGAGCCGAACTCGGAGTAGTCGATTTTGTCGGTTTCTTTCCCGACGGCGTCGAAGGTGTCTTCGGCGTCTTGCTTCCTGCCGGCGAGTAACGGTTGATGATATTTGCGTTTCCGGAAGTACTATTTGACGCCAGCAGAACCGCAGTTCCGTTACCGTCAACACCGTATCCCGAATACTTGTCCGTATTCTGCGGTGTTGTTACTACTTTCGTTCCGGCAGCATTTGTCTCCGCAACATAATATGTTCCGTAATCGAGGTCCGTAAATGTTGTCGAAGCACTTGCACCTTTCGAGACTGTGATTGCCTGTGGCGAGCCCGTAGTAGTTGTGCAGGCCGCATCTCTGAAGAGTGTCACATAGAAAGTGCCGCTGACATTCGCAGCTGCTCCTGTCTGTGTCAAAACGCTCTTCGTCACAGTAATGCTTCCTTTTCCTGAAGAAGGAGGAGTGACCGGGACAGTCGGAGTAACCGGCATCTCAGTATCAACTACTTTCCCCAGATTCAATACCGATTGTGCAGTAACATCTGTATTTTTATCAGTAAGGTTTGCTTTGAAAGATGTAGTATTGAGATCATATCCCGCAGGAGCTTTCGTTTCTTTTATTACATAGTTTCCGTATGCTACATCAGAGAACGAAACTGTTCCTTCCTTTGTGGACATTGCAGTAATATTTTGTCCGTTTTTCTGTACAGGTGTTACGCCGTTCGCGTTATACAACGTAAAGACTGCACCCGCGAGTAATGTCCCCGAAGTATTTGTCTTTGTCAGCGTGATCGTGCCTGTCTTCGGCGCATCCCGCATCACGACTTCATTGAGGCCCTGTACGGTGCCGCCGATGACGACTTTGCCTTCACTGTTGATGCTGAACGTTATGCTCTCAGCAACTTTGTAGCCGTCCGGTGCCGTCGTCTCCACCATCGTGTATGTCTGTCCGTATTTGAGTCCGCTGATCGTATGTGCCGTTGTCTCCGAGGTCCAGCTTCCGACAACATCTTGTCCGGACGCATCGCTGCCTTTTACCACCTTGAGCTGTGCTCCTGGAAGTTCATCCGTACCGTTGACCGCTTTCTTGCTGAATGTGGCACTGGCTGTCGGCTGCAGTGCATCCCGCATCACGACCGTATTGTCATTTTTAGTTGTATTGCCGATGACGACTTTGCCTTCACTGTTGATGCTGAACGTTATGCTCTCAGCAACTTTGTAGCCGTCCGGTGCCGTCGTCTCTACCATCGTGTATGTCTGTCCGTATTTGAGTCCGCTGATCGTATGTGCCGTTGTCTCCGAGGTCCAGCTTCCAACAACATCTTGTCCGGACGCATCGCTGCCTTTTACCACCTTGAGCTGCGCTCCTGGAAGTTCATCCGTNCCGTTGACCGCTTTCTTGCTGAATGTTACCGGCTGTACACTTGTAAATGAGTTCGAAAATTTCGGAACCGATGTATTATTGTCAAGTTTAGTACCATCTGCTTTCGTGTACGTTGTGACCGCGCTTAATGTCCCGTCATTGTCTCTGCTGACAACAACCTTTGCAATATAGGTATTGCTGTCATACGCCATTCCGGCCTGAATTATCTCCGGCATAGCCTCAGCAATCTTATAATAATATGTTCCGGTATCACTGTATGTTATCTTGCTGAATTCGATATTCCCGCTGGCGTCATTTTTCGCTGTGTAAGTTTTTGGATCTGTAAGAGTCTTTCCGGCTGCATCAGCCACCTGCGTGGCAGTAAAATCGAATTGATTTGCTGCAAGCACAGACCCAGAAAGAGTTTTTTGCGCTTTGATAACTGCATCAGTTTTTCTTGTTTTGACCGTGTTGCCGCCTACTGTATTGGAAACAGTCGTACCGGCAGGAACATTTGAAAAATTGGTTACGATGGTAACTACCTGTTTTGTGCTCCCGGGTATTTCTTTACTGTTTGTGATATTTACAGTATTTGTTGTTTTATCATATGACAAGTCGAAATAATCAGATCCATATGATGCTACATATTTCACATTGCTGTCCAGTTTATCATGCAGATTGATCTCTCCGGCCTTAAATGCATTATCGTTGTCAAAAATTATTTTATAAGTTACCTGCTGATCAGCGGGATCATCTGTAATAAAAGTTTTATCAACTTTTTTATATCCGACCGCCGCTCCAGCACCACTTTCGGGTTTAAGCTTGAAAGTGGATTCTTCCACATCGCCATTATCATAATTGATATTGGCCGTGTTGCTGAACTTAACATTGGTACCGCTGACCACCTTCGCCTGGTAATAAATTCTGTAGTAATATGTACCATCCATATCGCCGAAATCAAACTGCATGTTTTTACCCTGCGATTTGGTGTACTTTGCGACCTCAGCCTGTGGTAAAACACTGTTTGTCCCGTCCGGATTTTCCTTTTTTATTACTATAGATCCATCCACGAACTGCAGTTCATCAGGCAGAGTATCCTTCACTACGACATTTGCCATGGCTGCAAGCTTCGGATCGACATCCACTGCGAATGTTATTACTGCACCGGAGCTGTAAACTCCGGTGACAGCAGTATCCTGATGATAGTTTGTACCGTCATAGCCCCACTTAACTATTGCGCGTGTTTCGGTCCCTGAAGTGCCGCCGCTTGGTGCCGGGCTGACAGAAATATCAACCGTCTTATCTCCGGCACTCACTGTCCCTGTCTGTTTTGTTGTTGACGTATTAGTTGCATAAGCATTGATCGAAAAATATCCTGTCAGTGCTGTCGAAGCTGAATCACCGAAAACGAGCTGATATTGCCCGTTTCCCAGATCATTGCATGCGCTGAAGTGCAGTTTACTGTAGGCAATAGACACATTTTTCAGCACAGACGGAACGGTAATAGTCAGAGTATCGCCCTTCTGAACTTTGCCGTAATCAACATCATATTTAACATTAAATGATGCATACTGTCCGTCAGCATAATCTGTAGTTTCAGTAGTTAAAGAAGTAACGGTTATTCCGCTGCTGTCTGCATAAGCATTTTGCATAAATGCTATGCTCGGTGTAAATGCAATCACTATTGCTATTGACAATAGCATTGCAAGTACACGTTTCATACATGATCGTCTGCTTTCCATATTTGATCCTCCCATCAAACACCATTCCGCAGCTTTAAAATGCTGCAGAACTCCACAAAATACAGGCAAACAAAAAATGCCCTAGTGTTTAAGGCAACTGGCGATCTAAGATATCGTATATCTTTCATATTCTAGACCCTATAGTTTTGCGTCGCAGAATCACTCCTGTTTTGCTATTTACTACAGTTTTCAGCATATCACACTCGATTATGTTGTCAATGAATTCTGAGCATTTTATCAGAAAATTATCTCCATTTTTTCGTCTTATGAGAAAATACGGGCACTTCAGCCAATGAAAGTGCCCGTATTTCTTTATTCACTAATGATTTATAGGAGTGGTCTGTAATTTGCGCTGCGGTCACCTGCGTCCGGCTATCATCGTTCCGCACGCTCTGCCTTCCACGATATCGTAGATAGCCTGCGGGCGCTTGCCGTTCGTGATCACTGTGTCGATGCCGTTCGAAGATGCCAGAGACGCCGCCTGAAGCTTCGTCTTCATCCCGCCGGTCCCGCGGCGTGTGCCGGCGCCGCCCGCCATGGAGAATATGCTTTCGTCGATACTGTCGATCCGCTCTATCAGCCTGGCTTCAGGATCCACATGCGGGTCCCTGTCGTACATGCCGTCGATGTCGGAAAGGATCACCAGCCTGCCTGCGTGGCAGAGCACCGCGACTATAGCCGACAGCATATCGTTGTCGCCGAACAGCCTGTCCTTCGATTTGATCTCGGTATATGTCACCGAATCGTTCTCATTAACGATCGGGATCACGCCCATCTGGAGCAGTTCCTCGAATGTATTCGAAAGATTGATCTTCTTTTCCTCCTGCATGATGTCCTCCGCGCTCAGCAATATCTGCGCGATCACCTTCCCGTACTCGCCGAAAAACTTGTCATAAAAAAACATATTACTGCACTGACCCACCGCCGCAGCGGCCTGCTTCGACCGCATCGTTGAAGGCTTTGCTTTCAGATTTAGCCTGTTCGCGCCCACGGCAATCGCGCCGGATGACACGAGTATTACTTCATTTCCCATGTTATGCACATCGGAAAGCACCCTCGCCAGGTTCTCGAACGACCGCAGATCATTACTGCCGATATTATTTGTAAGAGTCGAGGTCCCGACTTTTACCACGATCCTGTTTCTGTATAACTGCATTTCACACCTCTATTATTTCCGCGGAATGTTTCGTGTACGGCAGTAATGTGCCGATGACTTTTTCCGTGGGGATCTTCATGTAACCCGTGGTCGTGCCGTCGCTGCAGCCGTACCACTCACTGTCTGCCACTTCTTTATCGAAAACGATGCGCACATTTCTCGCCGAATCAAGCAGGGCGCTGAAGACCGTTGCCGCGCCGATCTTTGCGCCGAGCATGTCGGTCATCGCTTCGGGCGGGGCGAATGACACNGCCTGCACNCCGAGTGCATTCTTGAATCTTTTGGCGCTGAACGGCTTGTCCCCGGCAGTAATGAACAGATAGAAGTCTGTCTTTTTCCTGCTGCATAAAAACAGNGTCTTGACCATATCCATATCGAGTTTTTCATCGACCCTGGCGCAGTCTTCCATCGTTATNACTTCGTCCGTTTCNACACGCTCNAATGGTATATCNAGNTCNGCGAGNGCACTGTANGTTTTCTCCTGCAGCGGNGTGCTGAATCCTGCGGGTGCTGTTGTATATATTTCACTTACATTGATCATATCTGTTCCCTCTGTCTTTCTTTTTCTGTNATGATAATATCATTTATGCTATAATGATAAAAGCGAATAAATATCATATTATTCATGACTAAATCAGATGNATGGAGGAAGACCCGCATGGATATGAACATAATGAAATACAGAGCTTTTGTGGAAACCGTGGAATCGGGAAGCTTCACGAAGGCCGCTGAACTGCTTAACTACTCGCAATCCGGCATCAGCCGCATGATAAACGATCTGGAGCGTGAATGGAACGTGTCTCTGCTCGAGCGCAGCCGCTCAGGCGTTTTCCTCACTTCTGACGGAACCGATCTTCTGCCATACGCGAAAAACGTCTGCCGCGAATACGAGAAACTGAAGATGGAAGTCGACGGCCTCAGCGGCCTCACGTCGGGCATCATCCGCATCGGGACTTTTTCAAGCGTGGCTACGCACAGACTGCCCGAAGAATAATAAAAAAGTTCAGAAAAGATTATCACGAACATTGATTACGAAACTTGTTCTCGGCGACTACACTCGAGATTGAAGAATATAATTGCCGAAGGACGCCGTTGACCTGCCGCGCTTTCCTGCCTGCGCTGCCCGACGTCTCATGATTTCGATAGACGGCTTTTTATCGAAAACCAGGATACACCTCATGGCGGCGCTGCTCCCCCCGGATCATCCTCTGGCGAAACTTGACACGGTCCCGGATCACATCGCTGTGCAGCGATCCGTTTCTTGCTTCTGCCAGAAAGGCCGCAAAGCCGAGGTGGCGGAACTGCCTCGACCCGCTCCGGGGACATCGTTCCCGATAATTCGCCTTACTACATGGGGGACGACTAATGCGATCATGTCAATGGGTCGAAGCGGCTCTCGGCCATCAGCATCGCTTCCCGGAGCTGATATTGAAAACGACATCCCCTTACCAGTGGCGAATAGGCCGCCCTCGACGTTCCCGCATATACAGAAATATCGGCATTGCGATGCGCCAGACCGCAGCAGACCGCATCTCTGGCCCGTCAGAAAATTTCTGCGAGTATCTTCCGCTGTCGTGACAGATCATTTATGTTTTCCTGTATTATGCTGCCCCGGCGAAAGGTTTTTTCGCTGCCCGGCGGAGATATACACGGCCAATCCAAGGAAGAAGTAAAAATGCCGCCGGTATCCTTTGCCTTCGCCGAGATACTCTCCTCCAAAAGCATCCGCAGTCAAGTCAATGGATCTTACCGCGTTTGCTACAGCCCCGCAGGTTCAGATTTCCCGGCAGCCGCGCTGCTTTCTTTATAATAGCACATCCGCATTATTTTCAAATAGCCCAACTAATAACAAAAAAATCTTATCCGGATGACTGGGTCCTGACCGGCAGCATGTATCGGTGCGGACCGCCAATATTAATTCACGTCAATTACAGAAATACTCGAAT
>JGI20225J20221_1000177_pt3 | contig 133648 bp, 119 predicted proteins | sample BioMet4_FD_20221 | JGI IMG/M metagenome (IMG submission 20221) | reverse complement strand
GACTCCCGTATGGGGGCTGATCTTACAACTTCAGAAGCGAAATGGATTGGCAGCATCATCGCTCCACTGCTTAAGAATGGCCTGTCGCCTTACCAGATTATCCAGACTCACCCTGAGCTCCATATTTCCGTAAGGACGCTCTACAACTATATTGAGGATGATACCCTGCATGAAGTTGCCGGCATCATGAGCATGGACCTGCGCCGCAAGGTATCCAGAAGGATATCCAGACGCAAAGCCCGCTCCTATAAAAAACGTAAGGACAACCATTCTCTAATCGGCCGTACATTCAAGGACTACCTGACCTATACTACCGAGAATCCTGATCTGCCGATCGTGCAGATGGATACCGTTTACAACGATGTTACCAATGGTCCGTTCATCCAGACGTTCAAATTCATCCGTACGGGCCTTTTCCTGGCTGTTTACCATACCGACAAGCAGGCTGCGAATATGACGCAGGGCGTTCTGTTCCTCGAATCCTGCCTGGGAAAACAACTCTTCAAAAAATATGTCCCTATACTCCTGACGGACAGGGGCTCCGAGTTCTGTGATGCAGATGGTATTGAGATGGGCTCTGACCATACAAGGCGGACACGCCTTTTCTACTGTGATCCAATGCGGGCCGGCCAGAAAGGCAGCCTTGAGAACAGTCACATTGAACTGCGTTACATTTTCCCCAAAGGAGCCAATCTTTACTCTCTCGGTCTAACCGGGCAGGATTCGCTCAATCTGGCGCTCAGTCATATAAATTCTGCCCCAATAAAAAAACTGGGTGGCAAGAGTCCGTTGGAGACAACGAAATTCTTCTATCCTGACCTTTACAAAAAGCTCTTGTCCATGGGGATCCACACAATCCCCACGGACAAAATTATACTCAGGCCAGGGCTCTTAAAGCTCACCCAGCATTAACCATATTTTGATTTAGCACTGTCGGGCACAAACAAATTCATGCCTTATGCTGAAGTGGCAATAAGTCTTGCAGATGATATCTGGGACTTCGCGCCACCTTGTTTGCCTTACACTTTTTTACGAATCCATTAGATGAATATTCACCTTTTCTTGCATTTCTGCAAAACTTATTGCACCTTATTGATGTAATAAGTGCAAATTTATGCCCTTTGTGCAAGAGTTATTACCACTTTCTTTTTGTTACTGTTACAAATGGCATTTAACTTTTCAATTCAGCAAATTTGTACGGTGCAAAGGTAAATGCAGCTTTGCTGTGGCGTGAAAAGGTTACTGCTGCTTCGCTATTGGACCGGATTTTTCCAGAGGGCGGTCTTCAGCAGATCAGCCAGCAGGCGGATGCCCTGTTCGATGGCCTCCTGGGACAGGGTGGCAAAGCTGATGCGGATATGGTGATGATCCGTGGAGCGGGGGTAAAAGGCGCTGCCATCGGTGATGAGCAGGCCGTTTTTCCGGGCAGCCTCGGTGAGCTGAGCCGCCGCGGCCTTCGGCGGGAGGGTGAGCCAGAGGGACAATCCCCCCAGCGGGGCATGCCAGTGTACGCCGGCGGGCAGATAGGCCGCGGCGGTACGGCAGGTGAAGGCAAACTGGGCGGCGTAGAGACGGCGGATTTCCTGGATATGCTTCTGCCAGATGCCCTCCCGCAGATAGAGGTCAAAGACCCGCTGGGTGAGCCCTGAGGTGGCGATATCCGCCAGGTGCTTCACCTTCAGGAAGCGATGGGCCAGGCGCTGCGGCATGGACAGAAAGGCCAGCCGCAGACCGGGCATGAAGATTTTGGAAAAGCTCTTGAGGTAGATGATGCGGTCGTCCCGGTCCATGGCCTTCAGCGGCAGCAGCCGGCTTTTGTGGTAGACCAGCTCGCTGATGTAGTCATCCTCCAGCACGAAGGTATCATAGTAGCGGGCCAGCCCCATGAGCCGGCGGCGCTTCTCCGGACTGTAGGTGATGCCGGTGGGATTCTGCAGATTGGGCATGATGTAGATGAGCTTCGGGTGGAACTGGCGCAGCCGGTTTTCCAGCTGTTCCAGGTCGATGCCATCCGGCTGCAGGGGGATGTCGATGATCTTCGCCCCCTGGGAGCGGAAGGCGGCAATGGCGCCGGGATAGGTGGGCGCCTCGGTGAATACGCAGTCCCCGTGATGGAGCAGGGCCCGGGCGGTGATATCGATGCCCTGCTGGGCGCCGGAAATGATCTGCAGCCGCTCCGCGTCGGTTTCCACGCCGCTGAGGGCCAGGTAGCCGGCGATGGATTCCCGCAGCGGCAGGAAGCCCTGGCTTTCCTGATAGCCGAAGGCCCGGGCCTGGTCCCGGTCCAGCACCTGGAGCAGCAGCTTTTTGAACTGCTCAATGGAAATCATATCAGGGTTCAGGGAAATGCTGCTCATATTGATGGCTGAAGCCATGGCACTGGTGGGCAGCTCCGGGTCCGGCAGGCTGTCATCCTCGTCCTCCGGGCTTTCAGAGGGTTCCTGGTCCACGGTTTCCGGCGGCTCGGCCACAAAGCAGCCGCTGCCGCGCCGGGAAAAGAGGAAGCCGTTCTTTTCCAGCTCCCGATAGGCATTCACCACGGTTCCGGGATTGATCCCCAGCCAGCCGGCGAACTTCCGTACCGGCGGCAGCGCATATCCCGGGGCCAGCTTACCCGCCTGTATAAGCTGCCAGAGACCGCTGTAAAGCTGGACATAGAGCGGCTGCCGGCTGGTGTGGGAAATTTTTATGGAAGAAAAAAGAGAAAAATCCTGCTGCATACTGTACTCCTTAGGTTGTTGTGGGATGATGGGGCATACGGGGATGCCGATTGTGCCGATACAATTATTTTACCATATCTGCGGCAAAAGCGGGTGGGAAACTGGTCGGGGAAATGGATTTATGGTAGAATAAAAGGATGTGAAAATAGGATGATTATGGGCTGGTGAAAGTATTGCAGTTGAAAAGGCTGGAGGCGTATGGATTCAAGTCCTTCGCTGATAAGATAGAAATTGAATTCGATAAGGGCATCACGGCAATCGTGGGGCCGAATGGCAGCGGCAAGAGCAATATCACCGATGCCATCCGCTGGGTCCTGGGGGAGCAGAATGTCCGGAACCTGCGGGGAACCAAGGCGGAGGATATCATCTTCACCGGCAGCGCCACCCGTCGGGCCCTGGGGGTGGCGGAGGTATCGCTGGTCTTTGACAACGATGGCACACTGCCGGTGGACTTCAAGGAAGTCGTGGTGACCCGGCGGCTTTTCCGTTCGGGGGAAAGCGAATTCTATATCAATAAGGGACGCTGCCGGCTGAAGGATATCTATAATCTTTTTGCTGATACCGGCCTGGGCCATGACGGCATGAGCATCATCGGACAGAACAGGATCGATGAGATCCTGAACAGCAAGCCGGAGGAGCGGCGGCTTTTCTTCGAGGAGACCGCGGGCATCACGAAATACCGCAATCGGAAGCGGGAGTCGGTGCGTAAGCTGGAGGATACGGAAAAGAACCTGGTGCGGGTGACGGATATCCTGCAGGAAATCGAAAACCAGCTGGAGCCGATGGCGGCCAGCGCAGCCAAGACAAAGGAATACAACGGGCTGCAGGAGGAATACAAAAAATGCCGCCTGACAGAGATCCATCATAAATATGCCAGACTCAGCGAGACGGTGGAAAAGCAGGCTGCGGAGCTCCAGGATTCTAAGGATCAGGTGACGGCGGCGGAGACCTCGGTGCGCCTCACGGAGCTGCGGAAGGAAGAGCTGAGCAAGGAACTGCTGGATCTGGACCGGGAGCTCCAGGAACTGGCGGAGAAAAATAACGGCCTGCGGGACAAGATGGAAGGCGCCAGCAGCGAGATCCGGGTGCTGGAGGAACGGGGCCGTCAGAACAGTGCGGCCAGGGAACGTATCCTGGAGCAGCGGGCTTCGCTGGAAAAGGAAGCGGCGGCTGCCCGCCTGGAGCTGGAAAAGCTCTCCGCGGAAAAGGAAGAGCATGGAAAGCAGCTGCAGGCGGCCGAGGAAAACCTGGCCAGGCAGCGGACCCAGTCCGCGGAGCTGGCGAAAAAACTGCGGGAGCAGCGGGATATCTGCACGGCTTTGGCCGGTCAGCGGGAAGCCCATACGAAAAGCCTGCTGGCAAAGCAGAATGAACTGCTGCTTTTAGAGCGGGATATTGAAAACAGCACCGCGGACGGCGAAAACCGGGCCGCGGAGGCCGCTTCGGCGGAGTCTGCCCTGGCGGCCCTGCGCCAGGAGGCGGAGCAGGGGGCTGCGGCGGTGCAGGAAGCTGCCGCAAAGCAGGCTGAACTGACACAGCAGCAGACTGCCGCCCGGCAGGCCCTGCAGGCGGCGGAGGAAGAACTGTCCCGGCTGCAGGCAGCCCAGGTCAAAAACAGCCAGGAACTCCATGCGGCGGAAAGCAAGCTGCAGTTCCTGAAGAATATGCAGCAGTCCTATGAGGGCTTCGGCCGGGCAGCCAAGGCTGTCCTGAAGAGCCAGGCTCCCTGGGCCGGCGGTGTCTGCGGTGCGGTGGCGGAGCTTTTAGAGGTGCCGCAGAAGTACATCACAGCCGTTGAGACGGCGCTGGGCAGCAGCCAGCAGAATGTGGTGACCGAGGATACGGATACAGCCAAGGCGGCCATCGGCTTTTTGAAGCGGGAGCGGCTGGGGAGGGTGACCTTCCTGCCGCTGCAGTCCATCGTGGTGCGTTCGGCCTCCCAGGGGCCGGAGCGCCGGGAGCCGGGGGTCATCGGCTATGCCAATGAAATCGTGGCGGTGGAGCCAAAATATAAAAAGATAGCGGATTTTCTGCTTTCCCGGACCCTGGTGGTGGATACCCTGGATTATGGGCTGGCCCTGGCAAAGAAATATAACCAGCGGCTGCGCATCGTGACCCTGGAGGGAGAGCAGCTGAATCCGGGCGGTTCCCTGTCCGGCGGCAGCCAGCAGCATCGGGAGGCCAGCTTCCTGAACCGCAGCGGCGAAATCAGCCAGCTGGAACAGAAGCGGCAGGAACTGCAGGCCCAGGCCCAAAAGCTGGCCGGGGCGCAGACGGCGGGCCAGACGGCTCGCCAGCAGGCGTCCGCCGGGCTGTCTGACGTGGAGGAAGCCCTGCAGGCCCTGGAGGTCCGCCGGGCGGAGCTTCGGGTGAGCCAGGAAAAGCTCACGGCTGAACTGGCCGACAAGACGGCCCAGCTGGAACAGCTGCAGGCTCTGGCTGCGGAATTTCAGCAGAACTATGCCAAGGCTCAGGCCCAGCGCGTGACCACGGCCCGGCAGGTCCGGGTGCTGGAAAGCGAGCAGGCTGCCCTGGATGCCAAGGCGGAGGAAGCGCAGGAGCTTTTTGAGGACATGGATCAGGACGCGGATGATCTGGGACAGTACATCAATGAATGCGATCTCAAGCGCACGGTGCTGGAGCAGGAGCTGCTCCGCAGCCAGGAACGGGCCCTGCTGAAGCAGCGGGAGCTGGAACGGGCCGAAGCAGCCAGCGAGAAGACCCGGGAGGAAGAAAAGGAGCTGGAGGCCGGCCGGGAAGAAAGCCGGCAGCGGCTGCAGGTCCTGCAAAAGGAAAACGAGGCCTGGCAGCAGCTTTACGATGCCGGGCAGCAGCAGCACAAGGAAGTTTATACCCGGCGCATGGCCAAGCTGGTGGACAGCCAGAAAAATGACCAGGCGGCCAGGGAGGCTTCCAAAAAGCTCACTTCCCTGCAGAATCAGCTGCATCAGCTGGAGCTGGCCGCCTCCCAGGCAAAATTTGCCCTGGAGCAATGTGCGGAGCAGCTGCTTACGGACTATGGCCTGACCCCGGAGCGCACAGCGGAATTCGTGCTGGAGCTTTCGCCGGCGGCGGTGCGGCAGCAGATGCAGTCCCTGGAAAAGAAAATGGCTGCCCTGGGTCCGGTAAACCCCAACGCGGTCCAGGAATACGAGGAGCTCAGCAAGCGCTGCGAATTCATGACGAAGCAGTCCCAGGACCTCATCGAGGCCAAGAACAATCTGCTGGATATCCTGCGGGAAATGGATATCACCATGACGAAGCAGTTCCGGGAGGCCTTCCGCAAGATCAACAGCTATTTCGGCGAGATCTTTGTAAAGCTTTTTGGCGGTGGGGAGGCCCGCATTTATCTCACGGATGAGGAGAATGTGCTGGAATCCGGTGTGGAGATCGAGGTGCAGCTGCCGGAGAAGAAGCGGCAGAACCTCTCGGCCCTGTCCGGCGGCGAGCGGGCGCTCACCGTCATCGCGCTGCTCTTTTCCTTCCTGCGGTATCGGCCATCGCCCTTTTCCGTACTGGATGAGATCGATGCGCCATTGGATGAAGCGAATATTTCCCGCTTTGGCAAATTCCTGCGGGAATATGCGGCGCAGACACAGTTCATTATCGTGACCCATCGCAAGGGGACCATGGAGTCCACTGATGCGATGTACGGCGTTACTATAGAAGATGCCGGCGTATCGAAGATCCTTTCGGTGCGGCTGGATGAATGGGAAAACTAGGAGGAAGCATATGGGATTTTTTGATAAATTAAAAAAAGGACTCACCAAGACAAGGGAGTCCCTTACAGGAAAAATTGAGAAACTGGTGCTGGGCTATGCGGATATCGACGACGATCTGCTGGATGAGCTGGAGGAAACCCTCATCATGGCCGATGTGGGCGTGAAGACTGTGGATCAGCTCATGACCGCTGTGCGCAAGGGCATCAAGAAAAAGGAAATCAACGGGCCGGAGGATCTGAAGCCCTTCCTGGAAAAGGAGATCACCGCCCTTTTGACGGCGGGCTCCGATGAGACCCGCACGGCGGCCCAGGGCCCCACGGTGATGCTGGTCATCGGTGTCAACGGAGTGGGCAAGACCACCACCATCGGCAAGCTCAGCGCCTACTACAGGGAGCAGGGCAAAAGCGTGATGCTGGCCGCAGCGGACACCTTCCGTGCTGCGGCCATCGATCAGCTGGAAATCTGGGGCAAGCGCACGGATGCAGCGGTCATCAAGCATGAGGAGGGCTCCGACCCGGCAGCGGTGGCCTTTGACGCGGTGAAAGCCGCCAAGGCCCGGGGCATCGACATGCTCATCATCGATACGGCCGGCCGGCTGCAGACGAAATCGAATCTCATGGAGGAGCTGGAAAAGATCAACCGCGTCATTGGCCGCGAGATTCCCGAGGCCCCGCATGAGACCCTGCTGGTCCTTGATGCGACCACCGGCCAGAATGCTATCAGCCAGGCTGAGCTCTTCACTAAGGCCGCACCAATTTCCGGTGTGGTGCTCACCAAGCTCGACGGTACCGCCAAAGGCGGCGTAGTCATCGGCATCAAGAGCCAGCTCTCCATGCCAGTGAAATGGATCGGGGTTGGCGAGGCTGTTGAGGATCTGCGCCCCTTCAACGCGCAGGAATTCGCGACCGCGCTTTTTGAGGGGTAATTCATAACATAAAATGGATATACGAGTATTGCATTATTTTTTGATGGTGGCTGATCGTGTCATATCAAAGCTGACTTGTACATCTTGTTGTCGATATAAATACTGTCGAATTGGCCGGCGCGATTGTCTAACCATTTCTTCATCGCGGCCTCATCTCCCTGGATGAGCACGCTTTCCGACGGGTGGTTGCAGCCGAATAATTTCAGACAGGCCGCGCCGAACGAATACCGCCTGATGGCATATCCGACCAGCTTGCCGTTATTGAATACGCTTTGGACCATATAGCTATTGGCGAACCCACCGTTCACCTGCTCCAGTTCTTCGTCGCTGAGTTGGGCGGTTTCCTTTTGCATGAGCTGGTCGAACTTTTTCTCGTCAAGGCCAGCCTCTTTCATGATCTCAAATATTCTTTCCTTCGTAAGCATCATTGTCACGCTCCTTTTTTATTGTCGTTTTGTTTTCTGCTCTTTATACGCAGCAGCGGGAAAAATATTACCCAAAAGATGAAGTGATTTTTGCGGGAAGCGGTTATTCATAGGAGGTATAGGGCTGAGGGGGTATACCGTGTGCAGCCTGCGGATGACTTTCTTCGCATGGATGCCGGCTTTGTCCAGTGCGGCGAACAGCGCCTCCCGGGAATCATACTGTTTGCCCTGCCAGCTGTAGATATTGTGGTCAAAGAAATTCTTTTCGAGGCGCGTCACGCCGACTCTTTTATTGTTGACGCATAAAATATTGGATAACTCCTGGAAACCGCCTAGCCATGAAGCTGTAAATGAGGATACCTTGAATTTCGTTGAATTACCTTTCTTCATACGGTGTGCCAAACGTGAGTTGATCCCTTTTGGTGCCATGTCAAGATTTAGCACCAATTAAAATGAGAACTTCTTAATATTCTTATGGACAATTGTCCATTTGAGCATTTTTAACCTTTGCGTAACGATTTTTCATAAAGCTGCTCAAATTGATTAGGCGATATATATTTACAATGGCTGTGTATACGCACGGCATTGTAAAACGACTCTATATATTCAAATACAAGGCGTCGTGCCTGTTCGTAATCCAATATCTTGAAGCGATATCGCCTGTATCTCTTAGTTCTTTCTGCCAACGAGAGAGTGCCTGCTGGCTGATTCCCAGATTTTTGGTACAGCCCTGCAGGCCAAGTTCCTTGTGGTCATGATAGTACTGTACTGCATCTAGCTTGAATTGTTTGTCAAAGTGTTTTGCCATGGTGAGATTCCTCCTGCGCATATTATACTACCATCAGGTAGTCATGTTGGATTCTCATTTTGACTTGCACTATTTTTATTCTAGCATCAGGGGAATTCATAACATAAAAATTCAAAACAGCGTTCGATATTGTATGTGCACATACATAGCGAACGCTGTTTTTGGGCTCTTTGTCAAATGTTGTGGTCTGAGGCTGTCGCACGCTACATCATGTTTCATAAGTATACAATACCCGCACCCCATGTCCGCCCTTTGAAGGGTGTAGCCAGACGCTTGGCGCTTTAGCGCCTTAGCGGTCGGCCATCCCCTTGTGGGTGGGGACCATGCGCAGCATGGTGGTGGGATGCATTGGCTGTATATTTATAAAGTAGATGTCCTTCGTGCGACAGCCGCTGTTTTTTGTCTAATAAGCAATTTCGCTGTTGGACAGAGAATGAGATGCGGGAAACCATTTGAATTTTATTGCCATTAGTTTAAGAAAAAGGTACAAATATAAGAAACTATAGTAAAATATATTCTGTTGGGTGATTTATGTTGATAAGGGGTGAGATTGATGAAAAATTTACAGAAGGTATTATCAGGAGTTTTAATGATTGGTATCATGAGTATGGGAATGAACCAGTCCGATGTTGAGGCTGCTGCGCAGCAAGCCGGGGCAATCGCAATGCAGCAAGAGGCTGTTGATGGTGGCTGGTCGGATGTGTTTACGAACCAGTGGCGCTGCTGGGAAAACAAGTTGCAGCTGGAACAAATTATTGTCTCTTGTGTCGGTTGACGCCTGTTGTGCCCAATGCAGAACCGCATTGGGGGGTGGTCTATATCTATGAGGATTTACAAGGACATGCGGAGTTGAAAGATGTCCAATCTCTGGTGATAGGGAAAGAAGGAAACAAAACCGATTGATAGTGCCGTTAATCGGACTCGCCTCTGAAGTCCCGTACCATAATGGAATAGAAGATGGAAGGAAGATCACGTCCTTTAGCTGTGAATGAGTATTCGGCATGAGGCGGACGCGACCGGAGACAACAGGCGGTATGGTTGGCCAAAATGTTTTAGGATAGGGTGAGTGTATGGGATTATTGGATTTGAACATGGTGGCCTTTTTGGTGTTCTTCGGTTTTATGGCAGCATTTATCGACGCGGTCGTGGGAGGCGGGGGACTGATTTCCATTCCGGCCTTGATGTGGGCTGGGCTGCCGCCGGTGACGGTGCTCGGTACGAATAAATGCGCGGCGGTGATGGGGGCTTTCACAAGCTTTGCGACATTCGTGCGATCGGGCAGGGTGGATATGTGGCTTATCAAGCGGTTGTTTCCTGTTGCGCTGATTGGCTCGGGACTCGGTGTACTGACGGTGCGGCTGATTCCCTCGGATGTTTTGCGGCCGCTGGTGGTGGTCATGCTGATTGTGGTACTGCTCTACAGCGTGTTCAAGAAGAACTGGGGGAGTGAGAACCGCTATAAGGGAATGTCAGGCCGTATGCTGGTGCTGTCCGGGCTGGTGTCCTTTGCATTCGGGTTCTATGACGGTTTTTTCGGACCGGGTACGGGATCCTTCCTGCTGTTCGCGTTCCTGCTGGTCGGGTTCGATTTCATCGGGGCGGCGGCCAATGCCCGGGCACTGAATTTTGCCAGCAATATCTCGGCGGCGCTGCTGTTTGCGTATTTTGGGCTGGTGGATTTCTCGTATGCGATTCCGATGGGGCTGGCGATGATTGCGGGAGCCTGGTGCGGCGCCCGCGTGGCCTTGAAGAAGGGGACGGGCTATGTACGGCCGCTGTTCATCATCATGACTACGGTGCTGATCGGCAAGCAGCTTATCGATTTGTTCAAGTGAATGGCCAGCTTTCTGCCTGTGCAGGCATGGGAGCGGTGGAATCGGATGAAGGCTTCTTTTCAGGGGTCTTTTTTTGCAGGACATCCGTGCCGTAGTGTCTAATAAATACTAAAGCAAATACACAGCGTGCACGCTGTACTTGACGAGGAGACACGATGATGGAATCAAGCAACGAAAAGATTCAGGAAGTTGGACGGAATATCCAGGAGAAGGCGGCGCTGGTCTGGTCAGTCGCGGATGATCTGGTGGGGGCTTTCAAGCCGCATGAATATGGCCTTGTTGTACTGCCGATGGCGGTGATCAAGCGTTTTCATGACTGCCTGCTGCCTACCCATGAAAAAGTACGTGAAACCTATGTGAAAGTTGCGAAGCTGGCCGTCCGGGACGGTTTTTTGAAGCAGGCTTCCGGCTATCAGTTTTATAATACGAGCAGGTATACCTTTGATTTGCTGGTGGCTGATCCGGAGCATATCGAGGAAAATTTTGCCGACTATATCAATGGCTTTTCGGAAAATGTACTGGATATCCTGGCGCGCATGGATTTTCAGGCCCAGGTCAAGCGCCTGGTGGAAGGCGGCCTGCTGTATCGTGCCATTTCGGATTTCAACTCGGCGAAGGGGGATTTCTCACCGGAAGCGGTGGCTGCGGTGGATATGGGCTATATCTTCGAGAATCTCGTTCAGCGGTTTTCCGAGTCCTACAATGAGGAAGCCGGGGCCCATTTCACCAGCCGCGATATCATCTATCTGATGTGCGATCTGCTGGTGGCCGGCGATAGCCAGGCTTTCGGTGAAGATGGCATTTCCAAAGCGGTCTATGACATGACGATGGGAACAAGTCAGATGCTCACCTGCATGGAGGAACGGCTGAAGGCGCTGGATGCTGACGCTGACGTGGATGTTTTCGGTCAGGAATTCAATCCCTTCACCTTTGGTATCGCCAAGGCCGATATGCTTATCCGTGGCGGTGATCCCAACAACATGCAGTTCGGCGATACGCTGTCTGACGACAAATTCACCGGGTATCTGTTCGACTATATCATATCGAATCCCCCTTTTGGCATCCCCTGGAAACGGGAGGAAAAGGAAGTCACCGCTGAACACAAGAAGGGAGCTGCCGGCCGTTTTGCGCCGGGACTGCCGGCCAAATCTGACGGTCAGATGCTCTTCCTGCTGAACGGTGCCGCGAAGCTTAAGGAGCATGGCCGTATGGCAATCATTCAGAATGGTTCTTCGCTCTTTACCGGTGATGCCGGCAGCGGCCAGTCGGAGATCCGCCGTTATCTCATTGAAAATGATTGGCTGGATGCCATTGTCCAGCTGCCGAACGATTCCTTTTATAATACGGGAATCGCTACCTATGTCTGGATTGTCACCAAAGACAAGTCGGAAGAGCGCGCGGGCAGGGTTCAGCTCATTGATGCCAGCCAGTGCTATACCAGCCGCCGCAAGAACATCGGCAACAAGCGCGTGGATATTACCAATGCCTGCCGCGACCTTATCGTGAAGGTTTATGGCGATTATACGGACGGCACGTTTAAAGATATGGATGAGAACGGCAGTGAAATCCTCGTCAAGAGCAAGGTCCTGGATGCCGTAACCCTTGGCTATAACAAGATCACCGTCGAATCCCCGGAGTTGGATGAAAATGGCAGTCAGGTCCTGAAGAATAAGAAGCCGGTGGCCGACGCGAAGAAGCGGGACACGGAGAATGTGCCGCTGGATGAGGATATTGACGACTATTTCCAGCGCGAGGTCCTGCCGTATAATCCCGATGCCTGGATTGACAAGAAAAAGACCAAGGTTGGCTACGAGATTCCTTTCACTCGCACCTTCTATGAATACAAGCAGATCGAACCGGCTGACGAAATCGCCAAACGTATCGAAGCCCACGAAAAAAACCTGATGGCAAAACTCCACGAACTGTTCGGGGAGGAAAACTGATGAAGGCGGTAAAACGTGATGCACGGGCAATGCAGGATAGCGGGATTGAGTGGATTGGGGAAATTCCTATCACTTGGACATTGGATAAGTTGAAGCATTATGGAACATTTTCTTCTAATGGTGTAGATAAATTGGTTCGTGAGGGTGAGTTGCCATTTAAGGCGATTCACTATACAGATGTTTACCATAATTATCTTCATGAAATTGGTTATAGTGATTCGTATTTAGATAGCTCTGCTACAGAAGATAAATCGAAGGATTTAATATTAAAGACTGGTGATGTATTGTTTACAACATCATCAGAAACATCTGGTGATATTGGTAAATCAACTGTGATAAAAGAGAATCTTCCACACTGTCTTTTTGGATATCATTTAATGCGTTTCCGGCCATACAATAATAAGCTTTCACTTCATTTTGAAAAATATTTATTAGGCAGTCCGGCTTTATTAGAATTCTTTTCTATAAAGGCACGTGGATTTATTCGCTACGGAATTTCTCGTAGTGCCTTTACAGAAGCGTTGTTGCCATTTCCTGATATTCAAGAGCAACAAATTATCGCCGATTATCTTGATGACCGTTGTGCCAAGATTGATGCCATTATTGCCGAAGCAAAGGCAAGCATTGAGGAATACAAGGAACTGAAACAGGCGGTTATCTATGAGGCGGTGACTAAGGGATTAGATAAGAATGTTGCAATGAAAGATAGTTTTGAAAAGTGGATTGGAAAATATCCTGCTCATTATCAATTGATTCAAGTAAGTCGTTTGGCAACGATTGTAAGAGGAGGTTCTCCACGTCCAGCAGGTGATCCACGTTACTATGGAGGCGATATTCCGTTTTTAAAAATAGCTGACGTTACAAAAGATGAAAAAATGTATGTTTATGAATGTAAAAATACAATTACTTATGCAGGTTTATCGAGAACACGTACTATTCAAGCAAACACATTGCTGTTGACCAATAGTGGTGCTACATTGGGTATTCCTAAAATTACTACATTCAAGACAACATTTAATGACGGAATTGCAGCCTTTTTAGATCTATCTGATAAACTTGTAATGGAATTTGCGTATTATTTCTTGAAAGCAAGAACTAAATATTATCAAGAATATGCTTCAATGGGGATGGGGCAACCAAATTTAAATACAAATATTATTGGACGAACACATATTGTACTTCCCCCTTTAAATGAACAAAAAGAAATTGTTGAATATCTTAATCATATAACACAAAATATTGATGAGTTGATAACTCAGAAGCAATCCCTAATAGAAGACCTGGAATCCTACAAAAAATCCCTGATCTACGAGGTAGTCACAGGCAAGCGCAAGGTGGTGGATTAAATGGCAGAAGATGAGAAACAGTTTGAAGCGAATATAGAGGAATTCCTGATTTCTCCGGCGGGCGGCTATGAGCAGGCGGATGACGCGGGGTATCGGGCGTCCGTGGATATGGCGCTGGATATCGGGACGCTGGTTCGTTTTGTGAAGAAAACCCAGCCCATCATGTGGCAGCGGTTTGAGCGGCAGTGCAATTCGGATGTGCACCGCAAGTTCTATAAGTGCTTTGAGGATGCTGTCCAGGAGAATGGCCTGGTATCTGTGCTGCGCCACGGTTTCAAGCATCGCGGCATGGAATTCAAGGTCTGTTATTTCCAGCCGGAATCCACCCTCAATGAGTCCGCAGTCAGACACTATCAGCAGAATATCTGCCAGTGCATCCGGCAGTGGCACTATACCAGCCAGAACAAGAACAGTGTGGATATGATGCTGGCGGTCAATGGCATCCCGGTCATTGCCATCGAGCTGAAGAACCAGCTGACCGGCCAAAGCATCGACAACGGCAAAGCGCAGTGGATGTATGACCGTGATGCGCGGGAGCCGGCTTTTCGGCTGAACCACCGTATCCTGGCCTTCTTTGCCGTGGATCTTTATGAGGCTGCCATGACAACGAAGCTGGACGGGGACAAGACCTTTTTCCTGCCTTTCAATCAGGGGAGCAATGGTGCCGGCGCCGATGGCGGTGCCGGAAACCCGCAGACGGGGGATAATGATTATGTCACCGGCTATCTCTGGAAGATGGTTCTGCAGAAGGACAGCATGCTCGATATTTTGCAGAAGTTCGTGAGCTTTCAGGTCACAACGGAAAAGTCGAAAAAGAACGGCAAGACGGTCAACGAGACGAAGAGGAAGCTTATTTTCCCACGCTTCCATCAGCTCGATGCGGTCCGCAAGCTGATTTTTGATGTGAAGGAATATGGATCGGGACGCAACTATCTGATCCAGCACTCCGCCGGCTCGGGAAAGTCGAACTCGATTGCCTGGACGGCCTATCGCCTGGCATCGCTGCACAATGCGGCCAATGAGCCGATATTTACCTCGGTGGTCATTGTCACGGACCGGCGCAATCTGGACACGCAGCTGCAGGAGACGGTGACCGGCTTTGACCATACCCTTGGCAGTGTCGAGACGATAGATGAGAAGAAGACGTCCCAGGATCTCAAAAGGGCAATCGATGATGGGAAGCGTATCATTGTCACGACGCTGCAGAAGTTCCCCGTTATATATGATGAGGTCAATGACACCGTGGGGAAACGCTTTGCGGTCATCGTCGATGAGGCCCATTCCTCCCAGACCGGCAGTTCCGCTATGAAGATGAAGGTGGCTCTTGCGGACACATCGGATGCGCTGAAAGAATATGCGGAGCTTGAGGGCAGGGCGGAAGAAGAACTGCTGGACACAGAGGACCGTATGACCCGTGAGATGATAGCGCACGGCCGCCATCAGAATCTTTCCTTTTTTGCCTTCACCGCGACACCAAAGGAGAAAACGCTGGAGCAGTTCGGCACAGAGTATGAAGATGGCTCGTTCCATCCCTTTCATATCTATTCGATGCGGCAGGCCATCGAGGAGGGATTTATCCTTGATGTACTGCAGAACTATATGACTTACAAGACCTGTTATCAGCTGGTGAAGAACGTGACGGAGAACCCGGATGTCCCGCAGTCCAAGGCACTGAAGATGATCAAGCGCTTCAGCGAGCTGCATCCCTACAACATTCAGCAGAAATCCGCCATCATTGTCGAGACGTTCCGTGATATCACGAAGAAAAAGATCAAAGGCAAGGGCAAGATGATGGTCGTCACCTCGTCCCGCCTGGCCGCCGTCCGCTATTTTCATGAGATCAAGCGGTATCTGCGTACGAAGCATTACGATGATGTGGAAATCCTCGCGGCTTTTTCCGGCAGCATCAAGGACCCGGAGGATCCGCAGGAAACCGAGTATACGGAAAGCGGCATCAATGTGGACGCCGCGGGCAGCCATGTCAGCGAGGCCCAGACGAAGCAGGTATTCCATGATGAGGGCAATATCCTCATCGTGGCGGAGAAATATCAGACGGGTTTTGACGAGCCGCTGCTGCATACCATGATCGTCGACAAGAAGCTGCGCGGCGTCAAGGCCGTACAAACGCTGTCCCGGCTGAACCGCTGTCATCCGGATAAGGAAGATACGTTTATCCTTGATTTCGTCAATACGAAGGAAGAAATCATGGAGGCCTTCCAGCCCTTCTATCAGGAAACGATGCTGGAGCAGGAAATCAATACGGACACCATCTACAAGGTTCAGAAGATGCTTCATGAATACAGGCTTTATGATGAGGCTGACATTGAGAATGTCAACAAGGTCTACTTTGACGAGAATGCCCGCAAGAATAATAAAACCCAGGCCGCCATCACCAATACTCTGCTGCCGATTCAGCGGAAGTACGATGGCCTGAACCAGGAACAGCGCTATCAGTTCCGCAAGCTGTGCCGCACCTTTGTGAAATGGTATGCCTATATCACGCAGATTACGCGGATGTTCGACAAGCCGCTCCACAAGGAGTATATCTTCTGCTCCTACCTGGCGAAAGTATTGCCGGGAGATCCGGCGACACCTTTTGATTTAGGCAACCGTGTGCGGCTCGAATACTACAATCTGCAGAAGACCTTTGAAGGCTCCATCGAACTGGTGAAGGAGCAGAAGGGGGAATACGGTCCGGCCAAGCCGAAGAAGCCGGTTAAGCAGGAGGAAACGCTCAGCCCGCTGGAGGAAGTCATTGCCAAAATCAATGAACAGTATGTCGGTGAGTTCACGGACGGCGATCGTGTGGTCATCACGGCCCTGCATGACAAGCTCAGGAACAACAAGAAATTGCAGAAGGCGGCCCGCAATGACGGACAGCAGATGTTTACGAACAATGTCTTTCCCGGCGTGTTTGATGATGCTGCCCAGCAGGCGTATATGGAAAGTACCGAAACCTACACACGGCTGTTTGAGGATTCGGAGAAATATCATGCAATCATGAGCGCTCTGGCTGCTGCCATGTTTGATGAATTGCGAGCGCCGAAATAGTCGGCTGCAGGTATCACGCGAAGGGTACAGGCAGGACATATATGGAAGTCGGAGGATGAAGGCAGCATGATTGATCTGGAAAGTAAGGTTTTTGAGCGGGCACATTTAGATGGACGGAAGCTGCTGGGGTATGGCTTTCAAAAGGTGTCCGATGGCTATCGCTATAGTGTGGATATTATGGACAAAGAGTTCCGGGTGGAACTCTTTGTCCCTTTTTCTGGAAAGGTGCAGGGGAAAATCTTTGAAACGATGACGGGCGAGGTGTATCAGAACATCTGGATCGAGGGCATGACTGGTGCTTTCGTGGGCAGAGTGCGCGAGGCTTATGGACAGGTTCTGCAGGCGGTGCGGCAGCATTGCTATGTCGATGATGATTTTTCCACAGCGCAGGCGAATCGCATAGCCGGTCTGATACAGAAAAAATATGGCACGCGGCCGGAGTTTTTGTGGAAAAGCGCGCCCCGGCATGGCGTTTTTCGCAATCAGCAGAATCAGAAATGGTTTGGCATCATCATGTATGTGGAACAGGCGAAAATTACGGCGGGCGAGGGGAAAATTGATGTTTTGAACGTCAAGGTCAACCCGGATGAAAGAGAAGCCTTGTTTGGAACCATGGGAATTTATCCGGCCTACCATCTGAACAAGAAAAATTGGATATCCATTTTACTGAATGACAGTGTGCCAGATGCGAAAATCATGCAGCTGGTGGACACAAGCTATCGGATTGTGCAGGGGGAAGGAAAGACCAAGCGGTAGGAGGCTGTCTGTGTACTTATGGCATCGGTGCAGTAGGACAAGCGGGCAAAATTCTTTGTGGAATCGTTGTAAAAGAGGAATTTGACAAAATTGGCCGTATATAAAAGGTAGAGATAGGGAAAAAGTTTAATATATTATTAGAGGTATAGAGAATGGGAAAGATTGTTGTTTCAAAGGGTCAGGTGCTGCATGGCAGGGATGACTCTGTCAGCACCCTGGAAATCCTCTTAAAGGGGAGCATCTCCATAACGGATGGGGAAGACATCACGCTGCAGGCAGAGCAGGGAACGATACTGGGAGCCTTCCATCCCGCGGGATCATCCTACGGCTATGATTATACGGCCAGTGAAGACAGCATCCTCTTCGCTTATGATTACAGCTGTGAGGATGATCTGGTTTCCACGATAAAAGCCAATCCGGCCATTGCGCCTGTTATGGTATCGGCGAATATGAATGTGCTCAACGGCTTCCTGGATATTCTTTCTTCTTTTTATGAGGATGGCTGTGCATTGTGTCTGAATCTGAAGGCTGATTATGAAGAGTACCGGAATATATGCGCCAAGCTCATGGTTTCACCGGAGTCCTATGATTCGGTTGTATCCCTGGCTGCACCAGAACAGCCAAAGATGCTGTCGAGCTGGCAGTCGGCGTTATGCCGGGCCTGTCTGGAGCAGGATGAATTCCTTCGGAAGAGCTATTATCCGGCGGATATCACCTTCTGCGTCAGCAGACTCATGCATGGGGCGTTGGTCATGCAGGCTATCCAGCAGCAGCTTGAGCAGATAACGGCGTACCTCCTGAATACGAAGGAGAGCACGGATGCCTTTGTCAAGGAATATTATACGCAGAAAGCGAAACTTGACCATGCGGAGCGTCAGGAAGCCACGGAAGCGGGCAGCGGCAAGCTCCCGGCGATACGGAATGCCCTGAACACAATTTTGGCCTTTGCCGGCATTGATCGGGAAATGTCGGAGGCTTTTAAGAAGGACTTGAAGAGTTTCATGCAGGCGCCTAATCAGAAGGAGAAATCCGCTGAAATGAGACAGCTGCGGCATAGTATTGCGGAAAAGTTCTATTTTATCTATGAGGAAGCCTTTTATAAAAGCCGGGAACTGGCGGAAATTCCCATTGAGGTCAAAATGTTCTTCCTGTTCGGGTTTGTGGATGAGGAACTGGCTGGAACGGCAAATACAGCGGCCCTATATAAATATGCTCTTTTGTGGGAAAATGATCCGGATGACCGGGTGGTGTCTGTTTATGACTGGCTCGGAAAAATCTATAACGGAGAGGTTCTGCCGTCGAAAAATCAGATGGATACCGATTGGCCGGATTATCTCAAGGAGCAGGTGCGCGTATCGTCTATGACACAGGAGCAGGCGGATGCCCTGCTGGATGACAGACGGGCGATGGTTCATTTTGAATTGGAGAATATGATCGCCTCAGCCAATCCCATAACCCATGGCAGCATTTATTCCTTTGTGCCGGTATTTTATGCGGGAACGGTTGTGAAGCCGTTGGAAAGCAGCTTTGCCAGTCCCCAGCGGGTACGTGAGGCTGTGGATAGAGTGCGGGATATTGATTTTGGCTGTTTTTACCGGCAGACCTTCGTGTCCTATCCGGAGCTGCAGATCAACCGTTTCGATTATAATGTGGAAATCCTTCCCTATGTTATATTGATGCCGAACTATGGCAATCGCGGAATCATGTGGCAGGAGATTGAGGGCCGCAGGCGGGCAACGCCTGCGCATATGGTGATGTCTATCTTCCATACAGCAGAGCTCGATGAAACGATTGTGAAGATGTGTGCGCAGTTCCGCTGGGAGATGTGCCGACGGATACAGGGGGTATATTATAACGATGTTACGGAGCCGTCCCTCACCGCTGAATATGGAAGCTATCTGCAATTCTATAGGAAGAATAGGGAGCTTTCCAGTGAGAAGAAAGAGAGCCTGAAGCTTTTCCTGCAGAAGCAGCGCAATAATTACAAGAACGTATTTGTGGCGGAATATGAGATGTATATAAACAACGAGTCTTCCGGGCTCCCTAGGCTCAACAAGGTCGCCCGGGACATATTGTTCCGGTACTGTACCTTCTCCGCGAAATACCGGGAAATGCTGGCAGCAAAACCGCAATATCAGCCGCTTATGGAGCGCTGGAGCATCCGCCAGGAAGCAAAGAGGCGTTCCCTGGATGTTTTCACGAGAAAGATTTTGTCGACGACGGATTCGCTGCCGCCAGAGGTTCAATCGGAATTGACTTTTTTGAGTCTGTAAAATATTATGCAAAAAGCCAGATGGGGCAGCCTATCTGGCTTTTTGCGCATATAGAATCAGCCGGTTATTGCAGAACCGTGCTTATGGATTCGGCTGCTGTGATGGAGCGGACTGGCTGAGTATGCCGCTTCGGGTGTATCGGTAGGCATGCAGGGCTGTTTTCAGGAAGTCCGGCGTATGTTCAAATTGAAAATGAGCCAGGTCGGCCGTGGCTATGGGCAGATCACCGAACAGCCACTCACGGAACAGACCCATGATACCGTAGGAGTGGTATTTGATGGCTAAAAGCTGTTCGGAAGAAATATCATCGCTGCCCGTGAGGCTTTTGAGGGCGATTTTGCCAAGCCGTACATTGAAGTCCTGCACATAGCGGTTGATGGAATTCTGGGAGTGCTCCTGATAGGCCCGGCTGTAAAAGGTGCGGCGGCTGTCTATCCGTTCCAGTATGGTGGTGATAAGCTCAGGGGAATAGCCAGGTTCCTGATCTCCGCGGCATCGACAGAGACTTTGCAGGTAACGGATTATAGCCGCTATCATCTCGGAATGTTTGATGCGCAGCAGCGCTACGAGCGCCGGGACAGGGTATTCCCTCAGGATTGCCAGAAGGCCTATGAGCTGGGCCGGCATATAGCGCAGGCTTGAGAGAAGGAAAATGATATGAATATATTGATACTGGCCGGCAGGTTTGTCGGAATTAACTTCCACAGCCGATTCCGCAGATACTTGATGCCATTTTGTGTGATTTGGTTTTAAGGAACCGCCGTTTGCATACTATAGCCATTACTTTTTGTGAACTGCCTGGTAGGCAAAAATCGTCATTATAAGGGTCAAGACCAGCAACAGTGCAAAGGCGTGCTGCGTTCCCAGCAGGGTTCCGGCTGTTGCATCCGTTGGCATCATCTGCTGGGTCGATGCAACAATGGTGGAAACCACGGAGGTTCCAACGGCACCAGCCAGCTGTTGGCAGGTACTGAAGACTGCGTTGCCATCTGCATTCAGCGGTCGCGGCAGACTGCGCAGGCCGTTGGTCATGATGTTTCCGACTGTAAAGCCCTGGGCAATGGCAAAGAAAACATAAATCCCGGTTAGTCCTGCTGTAGATGCCGTTGTTATAAACACAGCAAACAGTATGGAGGAAAGCAGTGCAAAGGCAGCACCAATCATGATTGGTACAGCGGCACCACAGTGATCCAGTAATTTTCCGGTGAAGGGATTCAGTACAGCTCCGACGATGCAGCCAGGCAGAAGGATGCAGCCCGCGGTCAGAGCGTTTTCACCCATGACCAGCTGTGAATAATTCGGCAGGAGGAAGCCAATCCCCAGGCAGACAAATTGGAGTAAAATGAGATAGAGAACACTGAAGCTGAAGGGGTTTTTTTGAAAAATACTGAGGTTTATGAGCGGTTTTTCAATCCTGTTGGTATGTCGTACAAACAGGAACAATGCAGCCAGGCAGACCAGGAACAGCAGTATAACGCGGGAACTGAACCAGCCTTCGCTGCTGGCGGAATTGATGGCGAGAATGAAGCAGATGAAGCCGATAATCAGCATCAGATATCCAGGCACATCAAAGGAAACCGGTTCGGTAGCCGAGGACTGGCGTATGGCGTAGATGCCGAATCCGGTGGAAAGCAGCAGCAGCGGCAGCAGGAAGGCAAAGATCATCCGCCAGCCAAGGGTGTTGACAATAAGGCCGCCGAAGGATGGGCCAACCGCAGGGGCGATAGCGGCAATCAGTGACGCTATCCCCATCATGAAGCCCATTTTGTCAAAGGGCGCTTGTTCCAGCACTATGTTGAACATGAGTGGCAGTGCAATGCCTGCACCAACGCCCTGCAGCAATCTGCCCAAGAGCAGGACTATAAAGTTTGGCGCGATCATGCACATTATCGTTGCGATGATAAAAACAATATTGGCAAAGAGAAACAACCGTTTCATCCGAAATCTTTTTTTCAAAAAGGAGGATAAGGGGATGATGATGGATAGCATGAGGAGATATCCTGTCGTGATCCATTGCACCATGGCGATATCCACATCGAATTGCTTCATGAGCGTTGGGAAGGTAACGTTCATGGCGGTTGCAACGACTACGCCGGTAAAGGACATGAGCCCTGCAGCTATGACAGACAGAATTAATTTTGAGTCGAGTTTTCTTTCAAAGTCGGTTTCCATTTGTATTTTGGTCCTTTCTTATTTTTTCCGAGTCAAAAGGTGATAGGCTTTATGAATCACGCGGGCTGTAACCGCTAAATCCTCTTCAGAGATTTCTGCCAGCTGCGCGGCCAGCTCATGGTGATATCCCTCCAGGTATTTTTTTCGATATGTCTGTCCGAGGGGAGTAAGACTGACGGTGAAGACTCGTTTATCATCGCAGCTCTGTATCTTTTCAATCGCTTTAAGTTTGACCAGTTCATTTACAAGTCTGGTGATGCTCGGATTGGTAACATGCAGTGCCTTGCCAATGTCGCTGATGCGAACCAATCCATTGGCTTCCTGCAGCTGACAGATAATATCAACGATATGGATATGACTGGGTTTCATTCCTTCAGGCAGTTCCGGCATCAGTTCTACGATGCGCTTTGCTTCGTAGCAGGCTCCTAAAAATTGGCTTATGTTTTTTTCTTTCATAGTTTATTCTTCCTTCCAAAATAGTTGTGGGTAAAATATCTAAAAAGCTGGATGATGTCTTGAAATAGGGATTCCTTACGATAGATAATTATCTTAAGTAATTATCTTAGATAATTATATATCATTTCCAGCTAATGTCAATGGAAAGTTTTATCGAAAAAAACTTGTGTTGGAGCAGGGTCCAGGGTATATGATAAGAATGGATAAAATGTGAATGGGGGCATTGGGATGGAAAAAACATTAGTGGCATATTTTTCGGCCAGCGGAGTGACGGCAAAGGTTGCCAGGGATCTGGCGGCTGTGACGGGAGCGGATCTGTATGAGATTAAGCCGGCTGCTCCATATACGCGGGCAGATCTCAACTGGACGGACAAGCAGGCACGCAGCACGGTAGAGATGCAGGATGCGGCGTCCCGGCCGGAGCTGGCTGATCGGGCGGCGAAGATTGAGGCCTATGACAGGATTTATCTGGGCTTTCCCATCTGGTGGTATGTGGCACCACATATCATCAACAGCTTTTTAGAGCAGTATGATTTCAGCGGCAAGACCATCATTGTGTTCGCTACCTCAGGCGGCAGTGACTTTGGCCGGACCATAGAGGCTTTACGCCCCAGTTGTGCGGCGGATGTGAAATGGGTCAAAGGGGAGATCCTCAACCAGGCCCTTTCCAGGGAAAAGCTGCAGGACTTTGTAAAGGGCTTGAAAATCTAAAACGTACCGGTAAAACAATAGAAATGTCCCGGATAGAAGATATGGCTTCTGTCCGGGACATTTTTTAGTGCGTTTGGCAGCGTATGTGTCTGACGGGAATGGGCGAGAGGCGGGGCTTTTTCTGGCAGTTGACTCGATGGGTCTGAGGCAGGAGACCATGCTGTAAAGGCATATCTGTCAATGAATTATAAGCATTGGCTAGTTTTTGGTTACAAGCTTATACTGAAAGCAGTTAGTCAGATGCCATTGCTATTTTCCGCATGACAGATTAAGGCATCCAGGCATCCCGGAGAGAGCTCGAAACGATTGCGGGAAGATTCTTATGCGAGGTTCAAGTATGATAGGACGGCAGAACAGGATCAGATGGTTATTGACCGGGTTGCAGAACTGGCAGAACAATATGGTGTATCGATGACAGAGGTATCGCTGGCCTGGCTGCTGCAGAAGGTAACAGCACCTGTAGTGGGGGCAACGAAGAGACATCATGTCGATGGAGCTGCCAGGTCGGTAGATTTGAAATTGAGCGTTTCAGATATGATGTATCTGGAAGAAGTATACGTGCCTCATGCATTGGCAGGCGTCATGGCACAGAACACGGCGGAAACGAAAATCAATGTAATCCGTATGTGGGAAAAAGAAATGAAATAAATGACAGGCGAATTGAAGCAATATGGCGGCATTGGATGCTTCTGCGGTTTATTGGGATTTGCCGGGATATGATAGTAAGGCCTGTGTATGCAGGCCTTTTTTCATCGGATATTTATCGGGGTGTTCCAAAGTGCCTGGGTGGGGAATAAGAAGGAAAAATAATCGTGGCAGAGAATAAGTACATTAGAGGAACCGGTGGATCAACAACAGGGCAGCCTGCATTGATATTGGCGGCAGGGTGTAATCAAAATAAAAGGCGGGAGGCATATGTGGCAGAAAAATTATCGGCTGACAGATGAAGCCGCGCTTTGTGCATTGCCGGAGCAATTGGCGGCAGCAGAGTGGTATCGTCAGGCGAAATCTTCCCTTGTACAGATTTATACGGTCGGAGTGGAACTGGATAAGGCGAAAGCCTTTATCCAGAAGGTGCAGCGGGCGTTGCCGCGAGCCGTTGTGATAGCTGTATCCTCAACTATAGCGGTGGAACTCCTGCAGACGGATCGTGAAAAGAGGATGGGGCAGGAGCAGGAAATTGTCGGTTACTGGAAGATTGAGATCAATTGCTGCGGCTTCGCCAAATCCCAGGCAGCGTGTTCTTATATTTCCGTGGAAGCGGCAAATGATAAGACGGCGCGGGAAGAACTGGCACTGCGGCTGGCAGCGCAGCCTGATCTGCGGGCGGGACTGGTGTTTTTTGCTGGTATAGATGTAAAGGCGGATGATTTTCTGCGCCAGGTGTCACAGGAAATACCAGAAGTTCCGTTGGTGGGTATGGCGGCTGGATTTACAGTGCTCAATCACGCAAACGAGTCATTCAAGGGCTATTTCCAGTATAATATGCGGGCATCGGCGGCAGCAGATCAGGATAGCAGCCAGTATTTGTCCGTACAGGGGCAGGTTTATTCACATGGTGTGCTGTTCGTGACATTGTCTGGCAGCGGTATGACGGCTAAGGCACAATATTTGCTGGGCTGGCATCCCGTGGGAAAATATTTGCAGGTTTCGGGGGTGCAACAGGGAAAAATCGTACATAAGCTGGATGGCATTTCAGCAGCGGCGGCTTACAGTAAATATTTAGGGGTTCCCTTTGATCAGTTTTTTATTATCAATATTGTGGATTTCCCGTTGCTGCTTGAGAGGGAGGGTGCGGTCATCGGACGTATTCCTCTGGCTGTTGGTGAGGAAAGCATTTATTTTCCCGGGGATGTGGCGGAAGGGGAAAAAATGCGTTTTGGCTATGCAAATCAACAGGAGGTGCTGACGGAGACCTGGCGGGCCAGCGAGGAAATTGCCCGGCTGCAGCCAGAGGCGATTTTCCTGTTTGTCTGCGGCAGTCGAACCTTGTTTTTGCAGGAAGACGCGCAGGCGGAAATCGAATACTATCGGCGTCTATGTCCGGAGCTGTTAAGTAATCATGGTAATGGTGAGGTTTACCGCTACCATGGGCAGGGCGGCATCCTGACCGGTGCCTTTGTAGCACTGTCTTTATGGGAGAGTCCTGTCTGCGATGGATGTACAGTGCCGCTGCCACCTGTAGAAGTGCCAAAACCTTTGCCGCAGGAAATCCCGCTGGCAACGCGGCTGGCTTATTTTATTAAGGCGACGACGACTGATATGGCAGAATATGCCGATCAGGCGGAGGCAGCGAGGGAAAAGGCAGAGACGGCGAACGAGGCCAAGTCCTCATTCCTGTCCAATATGAGCCATGAGATACGTACGCCAATCAATGCCATTATTGGCTTGAATGAAATGATACTGCGTGAGTGCGACAATCCCAACATCCTGTCTTATGCTGAGGATGTGAAGGGGGCTGCGGGGCATCTTTTAGGTCTGGTGAATGACATTCTCGATTTTTCAAAAATCGAGGCTGGAAAGCTCGAAGTCATCCCGGTGGAGTATTCACCAGGCTCTATGATGAATGATATTTTGAACATGATTACTGTAAAGGCTGAGGCTAAAGGGCTGGAACTTCGGATGGAGGTTGATGCGGATATCCCTTGTTTGCTGCGCGGTGATGAGGTCCGGCTGAAACAGATTTGTATGAATGTCCTGACCAATGCTGTGAAATATACGGAACATGGTTCGGTGACCCTCAGGGCAGCTTTCCGTAAATTGAATCAGGAGCAGATGTCTTTAACCGTGCAGGTCAGGGATACCGGCATTGGTATCAAGGCAGAGGATATGCCCAGGCTGTTCAGCGCTTTTGAGCGTATCGAGGAAATGCGGAACCGGACCATTGAAGGAACGGGGCTGGGCATGAACATCACGCAGCGGCTGCTGGAGATGATGGGCAGCCGGCTGGAGGTAGAGAGTGTTTATGGACGCGGATCTACTTTTTCGTTCACCGTCACACAGGAGGTGCTGGATTGGAAGCCGGTGGGGGAGCTCAAAATGAACTTGCGGCGGGGCAGAGCAGCAAATGTGTTAGATGTGCGAGCCGGAGGAAAATTTACTGCGCCTGCAGCCCGTATATTAGTTGTAGACGATACGGAAATGAATCTGAAAGTCATAAAGGGGTTGCTCAAGCGTACCCTGATCCAGGTGGATGTGGTTTTATCCGGCCCCGAATGCTTGCAATTGGTGAAGAAAGTCCATTATGATATGATTTTTTTGGATCATCGCATGCCGGGTATGGACGGCATAGAAACCCTGCAGCGCTTGAATGTGATGGAGCATCAGTCCAAGGATGCTGCTATCGTGGCATTGACCGCCAATGCGGTTTCGGGAGCGCGGGAACAGTATTTGGCAGCAGGATTCAACGAATATTTGACAAAACCGATTGATGCGGAAAAATTAGAAATGATGCTGCTGGAATACCTGCCGGCCTCCAAGGTCACACTTTTGAAGGACAATGTGGCAGAGGCTGCGGATGCGTCAGCTAAAGCGGCCGGCTTGCCGGAGTGGCTGCTGGCTGATCAGGAATTGGACTGGGAAGCGGGCCTTTATAATTGCGGCAGTTCCGAAGCTTATCAGGCTGCTTTGCAGCTTTTCCATGATACGCTGCCGGAAACACTGTCGGTGATACGAGGCTTTTACGAAGCGGCGGATTGGGAAAATTATACCATTAAGGTACATGCACTCAAAAGCTCGGCGCGTATCATCGGAGCCAGGCTCTTGTCGAAAATGGCTGAGCGGCTTGAGGCGGCTGGTGATGCGGGCCGTTTGGAAGAAATTCACTGTGACACAGGTGCTTTGCTGGCGCGGGGGGAGGCACTGGGAATATCGTTGGCTCCATTGGCAGCATGGGAAGACGAAGCGGCCGAAAAAGAGACGATGACCACAGATGAAGTCAGGGAGGTATATGAAGCTCTCCGGGAGTTCGCCGCAGGCTTCGATTATGATGATGCGGTATTTGTGCTGGACAGCATGGCGGGCAGACAGCCGCCGGCAAGGGAGAAGGAACATTGGGCAGCGGTTGTGAAGGCTGTGCGGAAACCTGATTGGGAAACGTTGAAGGAATTGTTGTCTGGATCTTGAAACTATTCAAGGGAAATTTTGATGAAAAGCAATCTGTGCACAGAAAGGGGTAAGCATGTGGCAAAGAAAATACTATTGATCAGCGATGGAAAATCACTGATCATCAATGCTATTATCCGTAATATGGAAAAAAATGGCTATGAGGCGGAACTTTGTCGGTTGGATGTGACAGAAATCGACAAATGCCAGCAGGATGCAGATATATATATTCTCTATCTGAATGGAGATGAAGATCAAAAGGCTGATGCGTTGATATTTTTGAAGGATCTTTGTACGGAAAAGGCAAAACTGCTGATTATCCTGGGGAATCCCGTCGATATAGAGTCGGTGGAGGAATATATTCCCAAGGCTCTGGTTTCGGCAGTTTTTGAGCGGCCAGTACAGGTAGAAGCACTGATGGATGAGCTGGCTTATCTGGAAGATGTGAATGCCTCACAGGCCAGGCTGAAGCACATCCTGCTGGTAGACGACGATGAGACGTTCCTAAAAACCATAAAAGACTGGCTGACGCGGCAGTATCGGGTTACGATTGTCACCAGTGGTGCACAGGTTATGATGTATGTAGCGGAAAATCGACCGGACCTTATACTGCTCGATTATGAGATGCCGGTAACAAGCGGCCCCAAGGTTTTGGAAATGCTGCGCAGCGAACGTAAGCTTGCAGATATACCGGTTATTTTTTTGACAGGCAAAGGAGACAGGGAGAGCGTTATGCAGGTCTTGTCCTTAAAACCGGAGGGATATATACTGAAATCCCTCGATTGTGAAAAGCTATTGGCCGCTGTAGCAGCCTTCTTTGACAAACAGATTTATAGTAAACTGCATAAGTAGCCTGCAGGGGGGAATGTATATGCAAAAGCCGGAGGTCTGGGTGCGTGTGGCCGGCACCATCAGTTTGACCATGCTCATTTTAGCAGGCTGGACGGCGGCAGTCTTTTGTATCTGGCTTCCTGTTGCTGCCTGGACAGAGGCGGCCTGGGGGGCTGCCGGTTTTGATATAGCTTCTGTATTGCTGCTTTTGCTGGCGCAGCGCAGCGGAAGGCATATACCAGCGGGACTGTTCCTGGTCAGGCTTATGGCAGCCGTATTTGTCTGGCAGCTGCTTTTCGACGTATTGGGAAGCCTGTTCGGACTGGTCAGCTGGGCCTGTCTGCAGCTCATGGGATGGAGCGCGCCCTCGGCTGCAGGCCTTGTTCTGCTGGGCGGAACGGCGCTGCTGGGGCTTTATAGTGTGTTCATCGAGCCGCGGCTGCTGGATCGGAACCATTTGACCATACCGGTGCCGGGGCTGGATGAAAATTTAGATGGCTTTACGATTGCGCAGCTCAGTGATGTCCATTTGGGAGCATTTGTTCCGGTCAGTGCCTTGCAGCGGCTTTTAGATGCGGCGGTGCAGGAAAAACCGGATGTATTGGTCATTACCGGGGATTTGTTTGACAGCCCGGAGCCGGCAGTCAACGATACGGCTGCGCGATTGCTGGACCGCTATGCGGAGCGTTTTCCTGACGGCATCTATTATGTATGGGGCAACCATGAATATTATCGCGATACGAAGGCAATCCAGCAATCACTGGCCGTTGCCAGAATCCATGAATTGCGAAACAGCAGCCGGCTGGTACGGGCGGGGGAGCCGCCGCTTTATTTTGCGGGCGTGGATTATCCGGTTACCCAGGGAGTCACGCGTGTCAAGGCACCGCGCTTTGTCCGGGCGGCCTGTGAAGCGGTGCCTGCGGGAGCAGCGCTGATCATGCTGGCACATCATCCGGACTTTTTTGATGATGCGGCTAAAGCCGGAGCCGTGCTCACGCTGTCAGGGCATACCCATGGCGGGCAGATGGGGCTTTTCGGCCATGCGCTGATGCCGCCGCTGTTCCGCTATTGGCGCGGACTGCATGAACAGGCCGGCCATTACTGCTATGTCCATAAGGGCAGCGGCGGCCGCTTTCCCTATCGTTTGGGCTGTATGCCGGAAATAGCTTATTTCACGCTGCGGCGAAAGTAAGGACCGCAGCATTGCCTTATGTATTGCTTTACAGCATAGCAATGAAGTTCTGCATGGCCTTGCTTTGACAGAGGTCTTTTCGATAGATAAAGGACGTTTTGACAGCGGCATATTCTTCCGGCAGGGGAAGTGTTTTAATGTATTGGCTGTCACTGTATTTTTGCAGCACAGCCGCTGGGAAGAGGCAAATGCCGAGCCCGGCACAAACATTGGAGAGCAACGCGCCGAGAGAACTGAAGGTGATTGTCTCCTTTGGCAGTATGTCCTTTTCATGGAGGAAAGCCTCCAGTATTGCCCGGTAATAACAGCCTATAGGAAGGACCAGCAGGGTTTTGCCGGTGATATCCTGCCAGGATTCCATGGGGCTGCTTTGGGCCGTGGCAAGCAGCAGCCGTTCTTTTTTGAAATTGTGGTAAAAGAGGTCAGGATGTCGGGCGGTTCCTGCGATAAAGGCGCCATCCAGATTTCGGTCGAGCACTTTGGCAACTAACTCATCCGTGATGCCTGTTGTTACGGAAAGCTCGACTGCTGGATTTTTACGATGATATATCGTCAGCAGTTGGGGAAGGTGCGTTTCTGCGATGCTGGACAGTGAGCCGATATGAAAGCGGCCCTTCGCGATGCCGTTTTCATTCATGGCGGCAGCTGCTTCGGACAGTAAAAACAGAATTTTTTGGCTGTACAAAAGAAGCTCTTCGCCCTTAGACGTCAGTGTTACCCCGCGGTTATTGCGGTAGAAAAGCGCGGTTCCTAGTTCTGTTTCCAATGCGGCAATCTTTGTTGAGATATTGGACTGAGCGTAGCGAAGTGTTTCTGCGGCACCTGAAAAGCTTCCGGCAGCGGCCACTGCTGAAAAAAATTTCATCGATTGTAAATCCATGACGGCAGACAGCTCCTTTTGATATATAAAAAATAGATACTAATTATATAAATAATTATCTTTATTATATATCTGTACGGCGATATAATCAATGTAAACGAGGGAGATGATTGTATGAAATATGGTTTTTGCAGGGTGAACGGACTGCAGGTATTTTATCGTGAGTGTGGTTGTCCTGACAAGCCGGTGTTTTTGCTGCTGCATGGTTTTCCCAGTGCGAGCCATCAATTTAGGAATCTGATGCCTTTATTGGAGACAAGATTCCATCTCATAGCGCCGGATATGATTGGTTTTGGGCAGTCAGCGGCACCGGATCGCCGTCACTTTAATTACACCTTTGAAAACTTGACAGAGGTTATAGAGCGTTTTCTTGATGCAATGGCTATCAAAAAATTTTATTTATATGTGTTTGATTATGGAGCTCCGGTGGGGTTTCGTCTGGCACTTCGACAGCCTGACAGGATCTTAGGGATTGTCAGTCAAAATGGCAACGTTTATGAAGAAGGCCTTGGGAAAAAATGGGAAGCACGTAAGGCTTATTGGAAAAATCCGCCCCCTGGACTCCGGGAAAAATTTGCTTCAGCTTTTGCACCGGCCACAATCATTGGACAATATACCGGCGGAGAGGCAGTGGGCAGCATTGCACCGGATGGTTATTCATTGGATATTTTTTATTCCCAAAGGGCTGGATATGCGGAACGCCAAAATGATTTGATTTTTGATTATGGATCGAATGTGGCAATGTATCCAGAATTTCAAAATTATCTTCGTCAATATCAGCCTAAGCTTCTTGCTGTCTGGGGGAAAAATGATCCAAGCTTTCTTTGGGCTGGAGCAGAGGCCTTCCTGCGGGATGACCGCAATGCAAAGGCCGTGCCGCTGGATGGCGGGCATTTTGTGCTGGAATCCCACTATAAGGAAATCGCGGCCTGGATTCAGAAATTTTTCCAGGAGGTGTAAGCATGTTTGCTGAAATGAGACGTATGGAACGTGCTTTATCAGAGGAAGAAGCAGGGATATATCAATTTTGGTGCCTGAAAGCTTGTGGGCTGTGCAGGTACAAGATATTCACAAGGAGAGAGGAGAATTTTTATGGGAAAATATTATATTGCCAGCTGTGTCTTTACCGCTAAATATCCAGAACTGAGCAGCGCAATCCAGAAATATGTACGGACAAGATTTCAAATGCCTGTTGTAAGGTGCTGCATTCCCAAATACAGATTAGATTTTTTTACCAAAGCCATGCCGGAGAAATATCAGGATGAGTGGAAAGCCCTGGCTGATAGTGGGGACTTTCAGCCAGCAGACACGGTGTATTCCCTTTGTCATAATTGCTCGGCAATCATTGAAGAAAACCATCCGGAGGTAAATGTGCGTTCTCTATGGGAACTTATTTTATCAGATGAGTCCTTTGCATACCCGGATTTTCATAAGCAGACTGTTTTAGTACAAGATTGCTGGCGTTCCAGGGAGCGCCTAGCCGAGCAGGCAGCGGTACGGGATTTGTTGAAAAGAATGAATTTCCAGGTACAGGAAATGCCTGAAAATCATGGAAGGACAGAGTTTTGCGGCATATCCTTATATCGGCCGGCTCCTGTGCGGAATATCAAACTGGCACCAAAGCGTTTTGTGGAAAATGCGGCGGGAAAATTCAATGATTGTACAGCAGCGGAGCAGAAAAAACTCATGGTTGATTATTGCAGGCCCTTCCAGGGAAAAAGAATCGTGGATTATTGCCATTATTGCCAGGAAGGGCTGGAACTGGGTGGAGCGGATGCCATCCATCTGGCGGCACTGTTATTCGGATCGGAGAGCAGCAGAAAAACGGAATAGATTCGCAAGGTAAATCCTATTCAAAATCCGCCACACTACGAAGAACTCCTGGGAGATTTGAAGGATTATTATAGCAGACGAATTAACATTCAGCATAGATTATTGTATTTTATGAGAGATAATAAGGTTCATGTTGTTAGGATGTGGACACATTACGAATGAATGCAGGGGCTGTTCCTAAAGCTTTGCAGTTCTCGCCGGTAGGTGGCGGCGTCCTTATCCTTGAACACGTTGAAGACAACCTTCAGGGATGGATGTTGCTCCAGTCCTTTCAGTACAGTGCGGATGGCTATTTGCGCGGCCTGTTCATTGGGAAAATGGAATTCGCCGGTGGATATGCAGCAAAAGGCGATGGAGTGCAGATCGTTTTCAGCGGCCAGCTCCAGGCAGGAGCGGTAGCAGGCGGCGAGCTGTGCGGCTTCTGCGGCAGAGGCCTGGCTGTGCTGGGTCGGGATGATGGGCCCGACGGTGTGGAGCACATAGCGGCTGGGCAGGTTGAAGGCGGGGGTGAGTTTGGCCTGCCCCGTTGGTTCATCATGTCCCTGGGCAAGCATGAGCTGCGCGCAGGCATTGCGCAGCTGCAGACCCGCCGCTGAGTGTATTTCGTTATCGATACACCGGTGGCCGGGGCAGAAGCAGCCCAGCAGAGCGCTGTTGGCCGCATTGACAATGGCATCGGCATTGAGCCGGGTGATGTCCCCTTGCCATAGAATCAGCTGACTGGCATGTTTTCCTGTATAGAGAGCACTTTCCTTCAATGTTGGCAGGGCCGCGATATCAACGATGCCTTTTTTCCGTACTTCCCGCTGCAGCAGCCTGTCCTGTACTGTGATAAAATCCGTTCGGAGTCTCTTGGGCGGCCGCACATTCATGAGAGCCCGCAGCAGCCGGCGCTGTGAGGCCGCGTCTGGGGAGAAGCCTTCAGCGTCCCTTTGGCAGTGAGGCAGTTCCTCCAGGAGAATGCCATTCAGAAAGCGCAGTTCTTCAAGTTCAGTCATATAAGTCCCTCCAATACAGTTTCAATACCGGCTTCCAGCCCGAGGCTCTGTGTCTGGATATCCTCGGGGATATAGGCGCTGCCCGGGTTGATACAGATATAGGAAGCCGCGGGATTTTCTTTGGTCAGTGCCCAAAAAGGATATTTGATGATGCCTGGTGTATTGAACCCGACACCAAGCTCCAGGTAGAGGATCTTACCCTGCTGATGTTTTTGCAGCCAGGCTTTATAGTGTGCCGCGGCCCGATGCCAGCCATCGTCCTCCACAAAGGAATCATCGCAGCGCAGATTCATGGTCATGGGCTCGCCGCAGATCGGACAGCGGGGGATGAGTTCACTGGGGATGCGCATATCCTTTTGTTCCGCAACCATGCGGCGTACGGCGATTTCATTGTCATAGGTTTTGGCATGGCATGGTACGCTGCACTGCCAGAGTCCATAATCGCCCTGGGTGTAGAAAAGGCGATCCCTGGCGAAGCCATTCTGCTGGAAAAGATGATCCACATTGGTGGTGAGGACGAAATAGTCCTTGCCCTTCAGGAGTGTCAGCAAGGCTTGATGCACGGCGCTTTTCGGCTGATCGTAGCGGTTGCAGTAAATCTGGCGGCTCCAGTAGGCCCAGTATTCCTCCGGAGTGGTGTAGGCGTAAAAGCCGGCAGTGTACATATCCCTATAATGATATTTGGCGATGAAGTCCGCAAAATACTGCTGGAAGCGGTCACCGTCATAGGTATAGCCGGCTGCTGCAGAGAGCCCGGATCCTGCACCGACGAGTACAGCATCGGCCTGCAGCAGCGCGTTTTTCAGCTGTGGCAGGTCAATGGCTGCTGGTGACGGTGCTTTTTTGGTAAATAAACGATGGGTATTCATGATAGTCCTTTCTTAGAAAAAGCAGCCAGATGTGATATTGGCTGCTTTTGGTGATTTGCGCGAATTTATTTGTAGAGGAAGCCGGCTGTCATCTGAAGGTAATTGGTTCCTTCGTAATCGGGGAAAGCTTTTTGCACTGCATGGGTAAATTCTTTGGCTGTTTTGCAGGTGCCCGCCAGCTGCTGCAGCTTTTCGAGATACGCGATTTTCTGGGCTACCGCAGGCTGTCCTTCCGGGACATAATGACTGGTCAGGATGGTTGTATAGTTTTTCTTCTGATAGTCCTTCATGGTCTGCAGTTCAGCTGCGATATGAGCTTTGCTGCCCAGAATATTGTGGACCCTGGAGCCCATCATATGGCGGTAAACCGTATGGATTTCAGGAATCTCTACACTATAGGCATCATCACCGGCATCGAGGATGTTGAACTGAATGCCTGCGAGCTCAATGGATTTTCCTGCAATGAGCTTCTCTGCACCCGTCGGCATAGCTGGCTCCGCCGCGGCACCAAACATTTGTGTCAGACCGCCAACAATGGCGTAGATGCCGCCACCCTGCTGCCAACTGGCAATGGCATGTTCGGTAGAATAGATCGGAGCATCCTTGTAGTCAGCGAAACCGTTTGGATGATAGGCCATCAAGGCACCGGCAACGGGTTTTTTAAGGCTTTGGATATATGACTTCCAGGCTGTGATGTCATTTTTCAGAATAGTGGATTCCAGCAAGACCAGCCCTTGATTTGTTTCAAATACATAACACTCATCGCTGAGGGCATCCCCGGTCTGATAGGCGTGTAGCTTGATCTTCCCATAATCATAGATCGTAACTGTGCCGTTGGCAAGCTTTTGCTGCGTGATAAGCGGCGTGTTGGTTGTAGACACCGCAGCCTCAGCTGTGGCTGCACCAAACTGCGGTGCGAAAGCTGTATTGTTTAATGGCATAAAGGAAATCAATGGTACAGCAAGTGCTGCTGCCAGGCAGAACGGAATAAATTTTTTCATGATAAAGGACCTCCAGATTTTTGTTTTGATGTATTGTGTTTGCCTTTCGGTACTTTTATAATAATCGATAAGGTATCCAGTGTGAAGTAGGCACAATAATGTGCTGTAGGTACCCGAAGGTAACTATTGTTGGCAGGAAAGGAAATAACGTTATTGATAGAAATTGACATGCTGTGGTTTCTGAAGAAAATTGCGAAAGCAGGCTGTGTATATGAAGAATTTATCTCTTATGAAATCAATAGAAAAACTGGGGGCTGATTTTCCGTATTTACATTGGGATTTTCAGGAGCACAGAATAGGGAACAGGAAGGAACTTGTATCGCAATGGCTTGGCGCGCCGAATGAAGATATTATGGTATGTGCCTATAAAGGCCGGGAAATCCATGAACCATTTCATAGACAGGATTTTTTCTTTATTAATTATGCTTATACGGGGGACTATGGAGCGCAAAGCTTTAGCTTTGACAATCAGGTCGTTATCCGCGAGAATGATTGCTACATTGGCCAGCCCTTTTCGGGATATGCGCTTTATGGTGCCAGTGCGGAGGATATTGTGATTGTCGGAGTTCTCATCCGAAAAGAGGTGTTTTATCGGAATTTCCTTCAGGTAATATCTGCTGATAGAGCTTTGCTGCATTTTTTCCTTGATCCGGAGATAGATAGTTTTTCTGATGAGTTTATCCATCTCAATAATTTAAAAGACGGCTCGATTCGTCGGCAGATCGAGTTGATGGTTTTGGAATATGCGAATAGGACAGAGGATACGCAGCGTATTTTAAAACCGATGACGTTGACGCTTATTATGATGCTGGCGCGGCAATTCCGGTTAGCAGCCAAGAACAAGGAAAATGAGGATGTCATAGAGGCTATGGTCTATTTCATTGATGAACATTTGGACCATATTACTCTGGCGATGCTTTCCCGGAGATTTGGCTATCATCCGGCATATATATCAGCGCAGCTTTCAGCAAAAACGGGGAAAACCTTTTCGCGGATCTTGCTTTCCCGGCGCATGGAGCGGGCGGTTTTTTTGATGCGGAATACGGATCTTTCCATTGAGGAATTCACGCCTTTGCTTGGCTATAATGATAAAAGCAATTTTCACAAGGCCTTTCGGGAGTATTATGGAAAATCCCCTCGTGAATTTGCGCAGGGAAAATAGCAGGCTGCAGGATACACGATATATTTTGATATAAAGATTTACCACTGATTATAATAAGATTTACCACTGGAAGCAGGGTGTTCCTCCGGTAGAATAAAGATAGCATCGATGGGATAGATGACTTTATTTTACTGGAGGTTTTCTTATGTATAAAAATTTTGCTTTCTACATGCCGACAAAGGTGCTCTTTGGTGCTGGTCAATTGCAGAATCTCAGAAATGAGCAATTGCCGGGGAAAAAGGCTCTTATTATTACATCGAATGGGCAGTCAGCAAAGAAATATGGCTATCTTGCCCGGGTAGAAAAGGAGCTTGAGCTGGCAGGGGTAGGGCATGTGCTTTTTGATGAAATCCGCCCCAATCCGACTCGGGATAATGTCATGCTTGGGGCCGCCAAGGGGAAAGAAACCGAATGTGATTTTGTGGTTGCTTTAGGCGGCGGTTCTGTTATGGATTGCTCCAAATGCATTGCGCTTATGATGACGAATCCAGGGGATATTTGGGATTATTCACTGAGTGCTAAAGGGGGCAAGAAGAATGCACCGAGGGATGCGGCGCCTATCGTCTGCATCACCACGTCTGCCGGTACCGGCAGTGAAGTGGATATGGCGGCTGTTATTTCCTACGATGATATACAGGAAAAGACGGGCATTTTCTTTCCGTCCATGTTTCCGGCTCTTTCCATTGTGGATGCAGAGCTCATGCTGAGTGTGCCGCCCAAGTTCACTGCTTACCAGGGGATGGATGCCTTTTACCATGCTGCAGAGAGTGTTATTAATAAGAATGAGCATCCGATGGGGGAGATGTTTGCCCTGAAGGCTATTGAACTGGTTGCCCAAAATTTGCCGATGGCTTATCGGGATGGGAACAATAAGGAGGCTCGTGCCAATATGGCATTGGCAAATTCCCTTGCTGGCTATTATATGCTCTGTACGTCGCAGCACACGATGGAGCATGTGATGGGAAGTTTCCATGGCGATCTTGTACATGGAGCTGGTTTGATCATGATTTCCCATGCGTATTTTGATTTCTTTGCTGAGAGAAAAGCAGCTGAAGAGCCAATGATCAAAATGGCGAGAGCCATGGGGATGGAGGATGCATCTTCCGGCAGGGATTTTATCAAAGCTCTGGATGCGCTGATTGCGTCTGTGGGGTGTGACAATATTAAAATGAGTGCGGCGGGAATCACCAGGGAAGAATTGAAGAAATATCCTGCGATGGTCCATCAGGTGCTTGGCGGAGATATCACAGCAGATCCACTGCCTTTGTCGGATGCGGATTATCTTGAAATCTATGAGAAGGCCTATAGATGATGACGGAACTTGAAAAATTGACGGCAGGACTTCCGTATCATTTTATGGATGCGGAGGTCGTTGCAAGAAAAGAGAATGCTGTAGTGTGCTGCAATGCTTTCAATAAGGCGGATCCCTGTGATTATAAAACGCAATTGGCAGCGCTGGATAAATTGCTTGGATCGCATGGGCCTAATCTTAGTATGCAGCAGGGCTTTCATTGTGATAATGGTAAAAATATTCATGTAGGCGAAGGCTTTTTGACAAATTATAATGTGACGATTTTGGATATTGCTCCTGTGCATATTGGTGATTATTGCATGATTGGCCCCAATGCTTTGATCACAACGGTAGGGCATCCGCTGCAGGCAAAAGGCCGCAGGGAACGTATTGGTATTTGTAAGCCAGTATTTATTGGCGATGATGTGTGGATTGGTGGGAATGTTACCATTCTGCCAGGGATATCTATCGGCAGTAATGTTGTCATTGCGGCAGGGGCGGTTGTGGTACATGATATACCGGATAACTGCATTGTGGGTGGTGTTCCGGCACGGAAAATAAAAGACCTGTAGAAGTTACGATTACATTTAACCGTTGTGCCCCGATAAAAAAATCTTGACCTGTAGCTTGCTCCAAGGTATAAAATAAAACGTAAGAATAGTGACAGGCAGAAAGTGGTGGATATCATCAACAGACGGGATTTTATTTTAGGAGGTCTTGCTGGCATGGGAATTTTATCGGCAGGCGGGTATTCGTTTGTAAACAGCAAGGCCTTTGGGCATAAACCGGCAGGTGAGCGGCTGGCGCGGATACAGGCATCGCCTCATTATCAGGATGGGCAGTTCGTGTGCCTGGAGCCAGTAGGCGATATCATGGAAAATAATGATGAGGCCCATGAGGGACGGCTTAAAGCGACCTGGAAATTCCTGTTCGGCGATAAAACCGGGCTGGTTCCCGGGCAGCCCATGCTGTCGAAGAAGACGGAGCTGCAAAGTCTGCCCCGGGACGAGGATGTTGTCATTTGGATGGGACATTCGACGTTTTATATACAGCTGGCCGGGCGGCGGATTCTTTTGGATCCGGTGTTCAGCAGCTATGCTTCTCCGGTATTTTTTGTCAATAAGGCCTTTCCCGGCAGCAATGTTTATACCGCTGAGGATTTTCCGGATATCGATGTGCTGCTGATGTCACATGATCATTGGGATCATCTGGATTACCCGAGTATCATGGCCTTAAAACCGAAGATAGGGGAAATTGTCTGCCCGTTGGGCGTTGGTGCCTATTTTGAGCAGTGGGGCTTCAGCCTGGACCATATCCATGAGGAGGATTGGTTTACGGAAGTGAAGCTGGCGGCTGATTTCAGTGTACATGTATTGCCGTCACAGCATTTTTCCGGGCGCTTCCTGGAACAGAACAAGACACAGTGGGCCGGCTTTGCCCTGGCAGCAGCGGGGAAAAAGATATTCTGCAGCGGGGATGGCGGCTATGGCGGTCATTTCAAACAGATAGGGAAGCAGTTCGGCGGCTTTGACCTTGCCATCATGGAAAATGGCCAGTATAACAAGCAGTGGCATCGCATCCATCTGCTGCCGGAGGAAACGGCACAGGCTGCTGAGGATGTGCAGGCCAGGGTGGTCATTCCCGCGCATAACGGAAAATTTGCCCTGTCTACCCATACCTGGGATGCGCCCTACCGGGAGCTTGCGGCGGCCAGTCAAGGACGCAGCTATACGCTTGCGACACCGGAGATCGGCGAACCGGTTGAGCTTGGCAGGCTGCCGGTGCCTCTTTACCACTGGTGGGAAAATATGGAATAGTTGCGGGCCTTACGGATATATATATAGGGTTGCTGCAGGTAAGTGATTTTCACTTTGGCAGCAGCCCTGTTTTATATTGTTTGACAAGAAAAGATGGGCTGTATTATAATTACTCTAATGAATTAACTAGTTAATTCATATTTCTTTGCCTGGAAAATTAACTAGTTAATTATATTTTTACTCAATAGATTAACTAGTTAATTTAAAATCAGAGTAAGGAACAGAAAGGATTTTAGTATGCAGAATACAAAGCTTTGGACGAAGGATTTTATAGCGTTGGTCATGACCAATGGGTTGTTATTTGGCAGCTTCCATTTTTTGCTGCCAACGCTGCCGATTTATGCTGATCATTTGGGAGCTACCGGGACCGAGTTAGGTCTGATTGGCGGGATTTTTGGTTTTTCAGCTATTTTTATCCGGTTATTTACGGATGTAGGGGTACGTGTCATAGGAAAGAAGCATTGTCTGTATGCGGGCCTGTTTTTATCGATTCTGGCCACAATGAGTTATTTCATTTTTGATTCCATAGATGCGATTATTTTGGCACGTGTGCTGCATGGCTTTGGCTTTGGGCTCAGTACGACTTTCGCGGCGGCCATCGCTGTAGACGTCATTCCGGCAGCTCGGCGTGGAGAAGGCATTGGGTATCTTGGTCTTGGCAGTACAGCAGCTATGGCACTGGCACCAGCGCTGGGGCTGAGTATGTTATTGGATCTTGGCCCGGGGGAATTATTTACATTTTCGGCGGCGATGAGCCTTTTTGCCATAGGTACTGCCAGGGTATGTTCTGAAAAGGAAAATGCTCCTGCGCTGCCAGTACCAACAGTACATTCTTCTGTACATCACCGCTTGTTTGAAGCCGGTACAGGAGTTCCGGCTGTGCTTACAATCCTTTTTGGCGCAGCCTATGGAAGTGTAAATACTTTTATCGCGATGCTGGCCAATGAAACCGGTATTGGCCATGCCGGGCTGTTTTTTGTGATTGGAACCCTGTTTATTTTTATTTCTCGCCCCTTTGGCGGGCGGCTCTTTGATCGTAAGGGGCCATTTTTTGTTATTTTACCGGGGAGCATTTTTTTTATTGTGGCCCTGGTGTTGATTTTTATAGCGGGATCGCTGCCGCTCCTGCTGCTGGCTTCTGTATTTTATGGGCTTGGCGGCGGGCTTTTGCTGCCAGCGTTGATGACATGGATGCTGAACCTGGTACAGGCAGATCGTCGCAGTGCTGCCAGCGCTGCTTTTTATAATATGCTGGATATTGGCACGAGCAGCGGACTTATCCTGTTCGGCAGTCTGGCTGGAAATATTGGTTATGCGGCAATGTATCGATATGTTGCGGCTATCATGGTCGTTTTTGTTTTGTTCTTTTTGCTGCAGAATCATTCCCATAGACGGAATCAGGTACAGGAGCCGGAGGAAATATGATAAAAGCCCGCTGCCTTTACGGTGGCGGGCACTTCTTTGTATGTAAATATCCCGGTTGTGGTGCGCAGCTGCGCTAAGAAAGGAAAAATGCTGATTGGTATGATTTCCCATAGAAAAATATTGAACAATGGCGGTATAATAAGGACAGTTCATTGAAAGGGTGTGGTTGTTATCGACAGCTTACTTGCCAATTCTATGTATTCGGAGGATCACCTTGTACAGCAGATGTGTCAAACAACGCGAGCATTTTCTAAAACATTAAACAATCGTATCTGCTGGTCCGGTATTTACAACTCAGAATGGACAATCCTTAGGCAGGTCAGGGATCATGATGGAATTTCACAGCTGGAACTCAGTGAGTATCTGGGGGTGGAGCCAGCGGCAATTTCGAAGACTTTGAGTAAATTGGAGCAAAAACATATTATTGAGCGTTATCATATGAAAAATGGCCGGGGCAAGTATATATCGATGACAGCGGCAGGGCATAGTCTGTGCAATCAGCTTGACCAGCCGGTAGCGGAGCATCGCCATCAGGCTTTCCAGGGATTTTCCCAGGAGGAATGTGAACAGCTTTTTGTCTTTATGCAGCGCATTTATCATAATATCATGGAATAAAACGCAGTTTAAATGGTTGTTTAAGTAAAAATAGGGCTGTTGCCAAAAAAATCACTTCATGCGATAGCGGCATGAAGTGATTTTTCGTAAGGGTCATTTTTGTTTTGTTTAGAGCAGGCTGTGACGGAGCTCATCGCCGCTTTTAGCGGAGAGGTAGGCTGGCGGTACGTCCAGTACGGTCTTGCAGCCGGTCTGCCCTTCCTGTGCCAGGCGATAGGCAGCCCGGGCATAGGCAATGAGGACGCTGGTGGTGAATTCCGGATTGGAGTCCAGTTTCAGACTGAACTCAATGATATGGTTGTGCTCCAGCTGATGGCCGGTTTTTCCCGAACGGATGACAAAGCCGCCATGAGCCAGGCCGCTGTGATTCCTTTGGAGTTCTTCTTCGCTGATGAAATGGACGGTGGTATCATATTCATCGAAGTAATTCGGCATGGTTTTGATTTCCTGTTCCACCCTGGCAGCATCGGCGCCATCCTCCAGTACTACAAAGCATTCGCGCGTATGCTTCTGGCGGGTCGTAAGCTGGGGATTTGCTCCGGAACGGACCGCAGCCAGGGCGCTTTCTACAGGGATGGTATACTGCTTGGCGTTCTTTACGCCGGCAATGCGGCGGATAGCATCGGAATGTCCCTGGCTGACGCCCTTGCCCCAAAAGGTATAGTCTTTGCCGGCAGGCAGGATTGCGTTGCTGTACACGCGGGCCAGCGAAAAGAGGCCAGGATCCCAGCCAACTGAAATGATGCCGATATGGCCGGTCGCTTTGGCCGCCTGATCCACAGCAGCAAAATGCTCAGGGATGCGGGCGTGGGTATCAAAGCTGTCTACCACATGGAACAGCTTGGCAAACGCGGGGGTCTGTACCGGCAGGTCAGTTGCGCTGCCGCCGCAGAGAATCAGGACGTCGATTTTGTCCTGCCAGTTTGCGGCCTCGTCCGCATGTACGACGGGCACGCCAGCCGTGGAAATCTTTACCTTTGCCGGGTCGCGGCGTGTGAAGACCACGGCCAGTTCCATGTCATCATTTGCTTTCACTGCACATTCTACGCCACGGCCAAGATTGCCGTAGCCCAGGATACCGATTCGGATACTCATTGGAAATCCCTTCCTTGTCTGTTGATATTTCTATTTATAATAGATCATGGGCCTACTATAACATAGATTTTATTGGATGACCATAGCAATTCCTGCGCATAACCGCAGCGCATCTTTTGCTATGAATAATAAAAAAGGTGGTATACAGTGCTGGATGGCCCTGGGATGCTTAGTGTAAAATAATACTCGGTGATATTGCAAAAATAGAGGACTACCTTTATCCTAGAATGTATGCTTCGCAGGCAAAATACAAACTAGGAACAAAGGAGCCCCCTATGAATAATATTGTAGCAGAAATCGTAGAACTTTTAAAGGATGGTACGGATACAATCGAACGAGAAACGAATCTACACCGGTATATTGGGAAAGTCATTTGTGGATTTATCGCGGAAGCGCTGGTATTACTGGATGATGGCTTGTGGCTTGAATATAAAAAACAGGGAGCAGGCAGCGAACGAAAGGATTGCCGCACACTGATCACGGCTTATGGCGAGGTAGAACTGCGGCGGCGCTTGGTTCGTCTGCCAGACGGCAGGACTGTGTATCCGCTCGATGAAGCCATGGGGTTTGGGAAAAGAGAAAGATTCAGTCCGTATCTGCAATATGTAATTGCTGGCATTGCCACGAAATGTACCTACCGGGATACTGCTGCAGCAGTAGGAGCCCTAACGAATGTGACCATCAGTCACACGCAGGTAGGAACTATCTTGAAACGTGTCGGGCAAGCCTATACACAATGGGAAGATGCAAGACTGTCCGTCGAAGTGCCCACCGAGGAAAAACTAAAAAAGCCAGCGGTGCTTCGCATTGAAGGAGATGCCGTAGAAATCAGCGGGAAAGGAAAAAAGCGCATCGAAATCCATCGGTTCCANATAGCAGAAGGGGTGGAAACGCACGGGAACCGCCATAGCCTCATTGGCACCTATTGTGTAGCAGCAACTCAGCATGCTAAGGCAGTGGAAAAGATGCAAAGCTACATCGAGCAGCATTATGACCTAAGCCAGACACTTGTCCTCAGCAATAGCGACGGCGGCCCTGGATACGGTAAGGATGTATTTGATACAATGTTAGGAATGACCGGCCGGCACGAGCATTTCCGTGATGCGTACCATGTGAACAAGAAATGCAAAGAAAGGCTCAATTTCGTTCCTAAGGAACTAAGCAGGCAATTCCAGCGGAGCCTGTGGCAGCATGACAAGGCTAAGGTGACTACACAATTAGACACGATGGAAAGCCTGGCAGAGGATGACTGCCAGGTGGAGCAACTCAAGCGTCTTAGAGCGTATTTAGACAGGAACTGGGAATATCTGGTTCCAGTGAAAATGCGCGGCATCACAGAGGAACTGAAAGGCCTGGGAACCTGTGAGAGCAACCATCGGCCATTTAGTTTCCGCATGAAGAGACAAGGAAAGAGCTGGGGTGTAGAAGGTGCAGAAGCCATAGCGAACATCATTTCAGGCCTACGAAATGGCGATTTAACGCAAGCATTGAGTGCACAGAATCCGCAGTTTGCGAAGAAGGCAGATAAAACCTATAAGAACGCCGTACGCAACGCATTGAAGAAAAGCAAGGCTATACCGCATATAGGCGCGCATGCAGGAAGCATATGGACAGAATGCCCGACGAGCAGTGCGATAGGACAACTGGCTAAGTTTATAAATTTTGGTGGCATGATTGCTTGACTTTTACCGCCAGCTTGGAAGCTATATAAATCAAGGGTTTGTAATTTTTACCGAGAATGACTTGACACATACCCTGGGATGATTTTGCTTGCGCAATATTGAACAATTGCGTTATAATAAAGCCGTTTGTTATTGGACGGGAGCCGTCCTGGTGCGTATGGGTTCTGAAAATATTTATCGTATAGAGGGAGATGTTCTATCAGACAATGGAGACCACGATTATAGGCATCGCAGGAGGAACTGGTTCGGGTAAATCGACATTTACCAATCGGTTAAAGGACTTTTTCGGAGATAATATAACGGTCATTTATCATGACAATTATTATAAGCCCCATGATGATCTGCCCTTTGAAGAGCGTCAGCGCATCAATTACGATCACCCGGAATCCCTGGAGACGGATCTTTTAGTTGAACATTTACAGCAGCTGAAACAGGGGAAAAGCATCTCCTGCCCGGTTTACGATTTTACCCGGCATACCCGTTCGGATAAAGTGAAGACCATCCAGCCTAATTCGGTGATTGTTGTGGAGGGCATCCTGATCTTACAGGATGAGCGGCTGCGGAATCTCTTTGATATCAAAATCTTCGTGGAAGCTGACGCGGATGAGCGCATACTCCGCCGGGTCCTCCGTGATATCAAGGAACGGGGACGGGATTTGGAAAACATCATCGAACAGTATCTGACAACGGTCAAACCCATGCATTACCTTTATGTTGAACCAACGAAGAACCTCGCGGATCTCATTATCAACAGCGGTATGAATGATATCGCCTTTGATGTGATCAAAAGGAAGGTGCAGGATCTTTTAGCGCATGCGGCTGCAGCTAAACGGCCATAATAGTAAACGAATACAGCAGCGGTTCCCGGAGGGGGCCGCTGCTATTTTTATTTCTGGTTTAGGGTAGCTCAGCCAGAGGAAAAGTGTGCTGATGAAATCGACTCTTTTAAGTATTGACTTTATCATAGCAGCAGTTTATAATTTGAATTAAATTCAAATAAGAAATTGAGGCATGTGAAATGAGACCACCAAAGGATCCGCAGCAGCGCATCAATGAAATCCTTGATGCGGCTGAATTCTTGTTTTATACCAAGGGCTATGAACGGACAACTATACAGGATATAGCTAAGCGTATGGGGGTTGCCCAAGGAGCGATGTACTACTATTTCAAATCCAAGGGGAAGGTTCTTGAAGGCATCATGGAGCGGAAAGCGAAACATATATTGTTTGTGGTGCATCGGGTTAAAGAGGAACCGCTGCAGGGGTATGAGAAACTGTCGGCAATTGTTTCCCGGATATTGCAGGAGATATCTTCAAAGGAGGGGGCTTTCCTGGATCTTATGTACAGTGATCAGGTTGCACCCTTTACGAACCGTGCGTTGGAATATATGGCCGTCGCCTTAACGCAGGAACTGGAGGAATTCATTGGGGATGCAGCTTCAGACAAGGATATTCAGGTGCAGCAGGTTGATACGGTGATTTACTTTTTACTGGAGGTTATCAATGATCTTGTAGATGTGCTGGGGGAAAAACTGTCTCCCCGGGAAGTAAATGCGCGCATGCGCATGGGCGAGAAAATGCTTGCAGCGATTCTGGATTGTGATGTCAAAGAGATAAAAATTCGACTGACGTGATATTGCGTCAGTATATTTTTACATATTATTTGAACGAGATTCAAATAATTAAAGGAGGAAGAAAAGTGATTCATAGCTTTAGCAAAAAAAGAAAGATATATTATGGCACAGGTTTGGCAGCGCTGCTCATTTTTGCAGGTGTGTTGCTTTGGCGCATGCTGCCGGAGGCACCAAAGCCCGCTGAGGCTGCTGCGCCAGTCAAGGTATTCGTTGTAGGGGAGACTGAGGGGACGGCAGCCCAGGTCTATGCAGGCGAGGTCCATAGTGTATATGAGAGCAATCTTTCTTTTCAGACTGCAGGGAAGATATTGTCCCGCAGGGTCAAGGCGGGGGATCGTGTTCGTAAAGGGCAGGTGCTGGCTGTATTGGATACACGGGATCTGGAGCAGGCGGTATATAATACACAGGCCCAGGCATCAGCCGTCAATTCCCAGCTGAAGCTGGCGGAAAAAAACATGCGCCGCTATCAGCAATTGTTGGCGGAAGGCGCGGTGAGTGAGGCAATCTACGACCAATATGTTCAGCAGTATGAGGCTGCTCAGGCGGCAGTGGAGCAGAGCCATGCGCAGTCTGCGCAGACTGTGAATCAGCTTGGCTATAGTATGCTGACTGCTGATCGGGAGGGCATCGTTACAAAAATCAAGGCGGAGCCAGGGCAGGTTGTAGCAGCTGGAGAAAATATAGCAACGCTGGCCGATGATGGTGCTTTGGAGGTAGAGTTCGCTGTGCCAGAGGATGCGGTGGTAAATTTCGCTATAGGAGCGAGTATTGATATGCAGTTATGGAGCCGCAGCAAAAATGATTATGTAGCTGTCATCCGTGAGATTTCTCCTATGGCGGATGCGGAAACCAGGACTTTCCAGATAAAGGCACAGCTGCAGGGAGATTTGTCAGCTGTGCGATTGGGTATGACGGCTAAAGTTTTTTTACGGAACGGCGGGGAAAAAAAGGCAAGTTACATTCCTTTAGCAGCCGTTCTTGAGCAGTCGGATCAAGGGAAGGGGGTATGGGTAATCCACGATGGGCGGGTGTACTTTGCATCTGTTGAGCTGGGGGAGCTGAGAAAGGATCAGGTGGAGGTTCTTTCTGGACTTGCGCAGGGCGAACGGATTGTAGCGGCCGGAGGCCAAAAGCTGTCTGAGGGGCAAATGGTAGGAGGTATAGAGAATTGAAGCAACGATTCAATCTGGCGGCCTGGAGCCTGGAACATAAACCGCTTATTTATTTTTTCATGGGGCTGCTGATGCTGGCTGGATGCTTATCCTATTGGAAGCTGGGACGGATGGAGGATCCCGACTATACCATTAGGCAAATGGTGGTTACAACGAGTTGGCCGGGAGCGACGGCTGAACAGGTTGAGGACCAGGTCACGGAGAAATTGGAAAAAGCTTTGCAGGATTTGGAAGGCTTGGATAACCTGCAGAGCTATTCTTCTCCAGGGCAAAGTGTCATTACAGTGGAGCTCAAGGATACTATAAAAAAGAAGGATATCCAGAGCCGTTGGACGGATGCCAGAAATCTTGTAACTGCAGCTGCTGGCGATTTGCCTGCCGGTGTAGAGAAGCCCGCTATCGATGATCATTTCGATGCAGTGTATGGAATGGTTTATGCTTTGACGGCAGAACAAGGTTATAATTTTCAAGAAATGAAAGCACAGGCGGAAAAAATACGGCAACGCATATTGACGCTGCCCCAGACAAAAAAGGTAGAACTGCTGGGAACGCAGACGGAATGTATTTATTTGGATGCGGATAGCAGCAAAATGCTGCGCTTGGGCCTTGGTGCTGCGGATATTGAACAGCGTCTGCAGGAGGAAAACAGCGTAGTGTCCAGTGGTGTGGCAGCAATGTCAGGAAATCAGCTTCCGGTCCATTTAAAGGATAACTTTGCCAATCCATCGGAAATAGAAAAGCTGACCTTCCTGAAAAATGGTCGCAGTCTCCATTTTGCGGATTTTGCGACGGTGCAGCGCAGTTACCAGGAGCCGGGGGAACCTAAATTTTTCTACCAGGGACAGCCGGCCATCGGCATTGCGGTTTCGATGAATGCCGGGGAAAACATCATGGAATATGGAGCAGCCTTGGAGAAGCTTGTGGCGGCGACTGCGAAGGAACTGCCTGCTGGCATGGAGCTGCATCAGACTGTAAATCAGGCACAGACCGTGGACGATGCCATTTTTGATTTCGTGCGTTCGCTCGTAGAGGCGCTTATCATTATTTTTGCAGTGAGCCTCTTCAGTCTGGGCAGAAGAGAAGGTCTGGTCGTGGCCATTTGTATTCCTTTTGTTCTGGCCGTGGTGTTTTCTGTCATGTATTTACTCCATATCGACCTGCAGCGCGTATCCTTGGGAGCTCTGATCATTGGGCTGGGGCTATTGGTGGATGATGCGATGATTGTGGTGGAAATGATTATCGTCAAGCTGGATGAGGGATGGGAAAAATCGGTTGCTGTCGTTCATGCCTTTGAGGTTACGGCGATTCCCATGCTTACAGGAACACTTATTACCTGTGCGGGCTTCATTCCTGTTGCCTTTGCAACAGGAAGTTCGTCGGAATTTTGTTCCTCGCTGTTTTCAGTTATCAGTATTGCACTGCTGGCATCCTGGGTTACAGCGGGAGCCATTACACCGCTGTTAGGCCATTACTTTATTGAACGCAAATCTATGACAAAATCTGTCGGCCGTATGGCTGATTGGACGAAACGTTTTTATGCGTGGTATGAACACATACTGTTGGCGGCGATTTTCCACCGGAAGAAAGTTTTGCTTGGTGTAATTGTGATTTTCCTACTGTCCTGCTTTGCACTCACGCAGGTAAGGCAGGAATCCTTTCCTGCTTCTACTCGCCCCGAGCTCATTGTTCGCATGGAATTCCCGGAGACATCATCGCTTGCCTATGCTGAAAAAAGTGGAGCGCAGCTGGCAAAAGAAATTGCAGCTGACGTGGATGTGGAATCCTTTACCTATACGACAGGGATGGGGGCACCACGGTTTGTATTGTCCTTCGATCCGGCACCAGCCAAGCCGAATTTGGTGGAATTTATTGTGGTTGCTAAGGACCTGGCTGCGAGAAAACGGCTGGAGAAAAAGCTTCAGGATCAACTGTCAGAGGAGTTCCCTGAGGCACAACTCCATTTGAAGGTACTGGTCACCGGTTCATCCTCAGAGTACCCGGTCATGCTCTGCGTAAAAGGGCCGGAACTTTCGAAGGTCAGGGAGATTGCATCAAAGGTGGAAGCTGTGATGCGGGTGCATCCGGCTGTACGCAATACGACACAGACTTCCGGGAAACAATTGCAGGGCATCCATTTGGAACTGGATGAAGAAAGAGCTCGTCAGCTTGGTGTAACACCCCGGTCTTTGGGGCAGGATGTGTGCCAAAGCATTGAAGGGAAACGCATCAGCACCTATCAGGAGGGGGATGAAAGCCTGCCGGTTATTTTGCGGTATCGCAATGGTGGAGATGATTTGCTGAGCAGTTTAGGGCAGACACCTGTGCAGCTGGAAAATGGGCGGAAGGTCTCGCTGGATCAGGTGGCAAGGGTATCGCTGCAAAGCGAGCCGGCCAGTATATTTCGCAAGAACCGTCAACCAGCCATACAGGTTTGTGCCGAGGCTCAGGGGCAAACGGGAGAGGATGTTACACAGGAAGTTTACGATCAGCTGGCTGAGATGCGTGCGGCTCTCCCTGCTGGCTATAGCATTGAGCTGGATGGCGCTTTGAAGGACAGCAACAGCAATAATGCGTCGTTCCTGGCACCTATGCCCATCATGGTATTAATCATACTTGTTCTGTTGATGCTGCAGCTGCAGAACCTTGTTAAGACTGGACTGACACTGTTGACGGCACCATTGGGGATCATTGGCGTTGCTTTGGGCCTGGTGCTTACTGGCAAGCCCTTTGGCTTTGTGGTACTTATGGGAATTCTCGCTCTTTTTGGCATCATCATCCGCAATTCGGTGATACTGATTGATCAGATCGAAAAGCATCGGGCGGAAGGAGAAGCGGTATTGGATGCGTTGGTACATGCATCCAAGAGCCGTCTGCGCCCTATTATGCTCACGGCCATGGCCGCTGTTCTGGCCATGGTACCGCTGGCTTTCAATGTGTTTTGGGGGCCGATGGCTGTTGCCATGGGAGCCGGACTGCTGGTGGCCACGGTTCTCACTTTGCTCGTTCTGCCAGTGATGTATGCGGGATGTTACTTGTCCCGTTCCTGATATGCAGTGGATGGGTCAGATAGAGTTTTCCTGGGAAAAGGGAATGATTTCGCGTTGCGAAATCCTGAACCATGACGGTATAATAAAATATACGGAAAATGAAAAACTTGTATTCATGTGAGGAGGCTCGTCTATGTCAGAGAGAATCAAAGTGGCCTTTATCGGCAATGGGAAAAGTGCGAATCGCTATCATATCCCTTTTGTGCTTACGCGCCGGGATAAATTCCAGGTAAAGTACATTTATCGCCGTAACCCGGCCCATGACAGCTGGGCAAAGATTCCAGAGGTCATCTATACCACGGATCTGGAGCAGGTGCTTCAGGATGCGGAAGTTCGGCTGGTAGTTATTTCTACGCAACAGGATTCTCATTATGAATATGCCAAAAGAGTACTTTTAGCTGGCAAGCACTGTCTGGTGGAAAAGCCTTTTATGGTAACAATGGACGAAGCAAAAGAGATTTTCGCATTGGCGGAGTCCAAGGGACTGTATTGCTCTCCTTGTCAGAACCGCCGCTACGACAGCGACTTCCTCACGGTACAGAAGGTCATTGCATCCGGCCGGCTGGGAGAATTGCTGGAGGTGGAGATGCACTATGATTATTACCGGCCGGAGGTGCCGGAGGGCGTACACAGCTTCGATCCGGCATTTTCCTATCTGTATGGGCATGGCTGTCATACGCTGGATCAGGTACTCAGCTGCTGGGGCAAGCCGGAGCGGGTCCATTATGATGTACGGCAGCTTTTGGGGCCGGATCGCATGAATGACTATTTTGACATTGACCTTTACTACGGGTTGCTGAAGGTCTCTGTCAAATCCAGCTATTTCCGCGTCAAGGAGCGCCCCAGCTTTGTGGTGTATGGGAAAAAGGGCGTTTTTGTCAAGCAGGGCAAGGATAAGCAGGAGGCAGATCTAAAGAAATTTTATTTGCCGGAGGGGCATGCGGACTTCGGCATAGACCAGCCGGAGGACTACGGTGTGCTCAGTTATTATGACGCGGAGGGGCATTTCCACGAAGAAAAGGTGGAATCCGTCCGCGGGGATTACGCCCGGATCTATGATGATATTTATGAGTATATGGTTAATGGAAAACCGCAGGTCATTACCCACGAACAGACACTCTGGCAGATGGAGATGCTGGAGGAAGGCATACGCTGTCTGATGGCGCAGCAGAAGTAAAGGGAAACCGTTCAGCTTTGGAGGAGGCTGAGCGGTTTTTTTATGCGGCGGTGTTTTCTCACGTATTTCATTGGTATCGGTTTGCTTTCCCATTGAATATATGGCGAAATTTGATGTTATAATGGTCCATAAGTTCGAATCTATCATCGAATCGAGAGGAAGCCTATGCAGCAGGAAATAAGGATACATATCATGCAATGCGGAGAGGTGGGGGTGGACCCGGCAGTACCCGCCCGGGATGTATCGGAAAATCCCCTTGCCTATACAGGAATATTCCGCAGTGCGAAGCGGCGAATCTGGATGCCGGTTTTTGCGTATCTGCTTGTGCATCCCCAGGGGAATATCCTGGTGGATACCGGCTGGAGCAGTGAAGTGCGGCTGCAGCCGCAAAGAGCGGAGGGGCGGTCGCTGTTTTTTGTTACGAAGCCAAGGCTGCCTGCTGGGAGCGCTGTGGATGAGCAGCTGCTCCAGCGGGCAATGCGGCAGGCACTGGACTGGGTGAAAAGGCTGGAAAAGGCTGGCTGCCTTATCCTGGCATCCCATGATCCGGCCATTGCACCAAAAGAAATAGTATTATGAAGGGATGGGAGAATCGTATGACTGATGAGGAGCTATGTCAATCCAGAATGCAGTATATAGCCGAAGGGTTTAAGAAGCTGCAGAACTCGTTCATTGCCCTGGGAGACGCAACGCGGCAGCAGATCATTATGGCTTTGCTGCTGAGTGACTATAACGGCATCCGGGTGGGGGAAATCACAACAAAAACCCATCTGTCGAGGCCGGCGGTATCACACCATCTGAAGATGCTGAAGGATGCCGGTATTGTGAGTATGAGACGGGTGGGGACGAAAAATTATTATTATGTGGACGCGGACGAATCGCAGTGGCGGCAGATGGCCGAATTTACATCCTATATCTATGAGGTGGCCAAGGATATTTCAGTGCATGGTTCATGCAGGGAGGTAAATGATGACTGAAACAAAAGAAAATGTTCTGATTACAAGAGCTGGGCAGCAAATGCGGGGAAGGCGGATAGCAAAATAGCCCAGGCTCCGGAAGAAATAGCGGAAAAAGGCTATCAGGCAATGCAGGCCGGAGAATTGGTATGCATACCTGGTCGATTGTATCATTTGGAAAAGCTTCTTCTGCGATGCCTTCCCTATGGAATGCAGGTGAGCCTCATCAGCAGATGGCAAAGATCCCTGCTGGAGGATCGTATGAAAGGATGACAAAATATATGGGGCTGCAGGACAGCAGCAATATTGTCCTGCCCCTGCTGTGCAGCGGATAGATTATACAGGATTTTGCCAAGGAGATGTAGAATTCTTCTCCAAGGCAGGTGAAGGAAATGATAGAAACCAGGTTGTGCCAATATTTTTTGGCTGTTGCCCGGGAACGTAACATTACGCGGGCGGCAGAAGGTTTATATATAACGCAGGCAACCTTGTCAAGGCAGATGATGGATTTGGAGAAACGACTTGGCAAGAAACTGTTTGAACGGAGCAAGCAATTGATACTGACGGAAGAAGGCCTTTATTTCCAGCGGCAGGCACAGGCCATTGTGGATCTGGTCCGGCAGACCGAGGAGGTTTTCCAAAGCCAGGATACGCATATTGCAGGGGAGGTCCGCCTGGGGTGTGCGGAGACCCTTGCTATGGGGGAAATCAGCAGGATCATGAGGGCAGTGCAGCAGACTTATCCCGATATCCGTTTCAGAATTTTCAGCGGAGATGAGGCAGATTTTCAGCAGAAGCTTTTCCATGGAGAGTTGGATGCAGCAATTCTCTTTGATCCGGCAGTGTATCCTCAATATGTTTATCGTGCATTGCCCTGGCAGGATGTATTCGGACTGCTCATGCAGGCGGATGCGCCTCTGGCTGCTAAGGACTGTGTGACCATGAAGGATATGTTGCAGGTGCCCCTGATTCTGCCAAATCAGCTTTTGAGCAGTGCGCAGCAAACGACCTGGTTTGGTCAGCACAGTGATGATTTCCATGTGGTTGCAACGTATAGTTTGCTGTATAACAGCCTGTTCCTGGCGGAACAGGGAGCCGGTTATGTTTTTTGCCTGGGCAGACTGGCTGAAAGCTTTGCTCGGCCGGGATTGATATTTCGGCCTTTTCAGCCGCCATTGACAGCTCACCTGAGCTTGGTTACGAAAAAGTATCAGGCATTTTCTCCTGCGGCAAATGCGTTTTTTAAGGTCTTGCAGGAAATCATAAACGAATAGAGACGGAGAAAAGGTGCTTTCGATTCAGGAAGCACCTTTTGTGTATGAGATTGTTTAACACAATGCCTGCTGGTAATGATTCCTGATAGATTATAATTGTTTTACTTTCATTAGCTGCTTCGTTACAATGAAATCAGTAGAAAATAAAGATGACTCAGGGAGGCAGCAGGATGAAAATAAATAAGGGGCTGGTGAGGCGGGGTTGCATGGGATTGTGTTTGGGAGCAGCGATGCTATGGCCGCAGGCAATGGCAGCAGAGGCTTTTGCCGCGGCTGATTTGCCGCAGCGGCTGGAGGCGGGGGCCATTGGGCTGCCTACCGCTGGTTGTGAGCTGACGTCTGTGACGGAAAAGTGGACGCAGAAGGGAATTCATTATACAGAGGTACTGGCCAGCATTCATCCGATAGATGCCAGTGCCCCGGATATCCATATCGAGGTCAATCTGCCGGATAATTGGAATGGACGGATGGTCCAATTTGGCGGCGGCGGCTTCAATGGCACACTGGTAACGGCTGATGGAGCTGCTGCTGGTGCGGATGCTGCCGAGCTCACGCTTTTGGAACAGGGCTATGCTGCCTATGGCGGAGACAGCGGACATACAGGAGATATTTGGGATGCCAGCTTTGCAGCCAATAAGGAGGCACTGCATAATTTTGCTCATGAGTCTTTAAAGAAAACCCACGATGCGGCCCGGAACTTTATCGCGGCATTTTATCAGCGGCAGCCCGCATACAGTTATTTCATTGGCGGTTCAAATGGCGGTCGGGAGGCTTTGCAGGCGGCACAGCGGTATGGCCGTGATTATGATGGAATCGTTGCCTTTTACCCGGTGCTGAACTGGATTCCCAAGGGCGTCATTGATAATCGCAATGCCAATGTGCTTCTTGCGGATCATGGTGCAGGCTGGCTCAGTGCGGCGGATTTTCAGCTGATCCGTCAGACCTATCTGGATGCAGCGGATGAATTGGATGGATTGAAGGATGGATTGGTGCGCAATTACGCCGCAGCACAGGCAAAAACCCCTGAGGTGCTTGCCGTATTGGATACCAAGCTTTCACCGGCGAAAATGAAGGTGCTGAGAACCTTCATTGCTCCGCAGGATTTTGAATATCCCTTTGCCAACGGATTGCGCCAAATGCCAGGGTATGTCCTGGGGGAAGATTTGCGGGACAGCATGTTGAATCAATTTGGTACGATGCCGGGGAAACGCGATGGGGAAATGGCTCTTTCCAGTAATGGGACCATGGGGTGGCAGAGCTTTGGCCGTGCCGATGGGGATATGGAACATTTTGATTACCGGCTGCATCGTGAGGCGCTGCAGGAGTCTTCCCGCTGGCTGGATGCGACGAATCTGGATCTCGATGAGTTCAAGTCTCATGGCGGCAAGCTCATTCTGCTGCATGGCACGAATGACCAGCTGGTGACGGTCAAAGGGAGCATACAGTATTATGAGGGGCTGCAGAAGCGTTTTGGACAGCAGGAACTGGATCGTTTTGTCCGGTTTTACCTGGTACCAGGCTACGGGCATGGTATGGGGGATAATTTTACCATGGGGCGCAATATGATTGCGGATATTGATCGCTGGGTGACGCAGGGGCAGGCCCCGGAGGACATTGCTGTGGTGGATCAGAATAAGGCTTCCCATGGGCGGATGCAGGTACTTATGCCTTATCCGTATTATGCGCAGTATAAAGGCGGTGACCCGCAGAAAGCGGAGTCTTTCCGGCGGGCAAAGCAGGAGGTTATATGATGGAAAAGCAGATCGGTGAAGTGGCATTAAGTAATGGCGTGAAAATGCCATTGGAAGGCTTTGGGGTATTTCAGGTACCGGAGGCTGACTGTGAAAGTGTTGTTCTGGAGGCGCTGGAAACGGGCTATCGGCTGCTGGATACAGCCAGCTCCTACCAGAATGAAGCTGCTGTGGGCCGAGCTATCAGGAACAGTCGTATCCCGCGTTCTGAGTTGTTTATCACCACAAAGGCTTATATTCATCAGATGGGCTATGAAAAGACACAGCAGGCCTTTGCCGAATCCTGTCAGTTGTTAGGTACGGATTATTTGGATTTATATTTGATTCACATGCCGTTCGGTGATTATTATGGTTCCTGGCGGGCCTTGGAGGAACTGTATAAAGCCGGACGCATCCGGGCCATTGGTGTCTGTAATTTCCTGCCAGACAGACTGCTGGATCTGTGCAGCAATGTCAAGATACAGCCGATGGTCAATCAGATTGAGCATCATCCCCATTATCAGCGGGGCGAGGAATTGATGCTGATGGAGAATCTGGGCATACAGGCAGAAGCCTGGGCTCCCTTTGCTGAAGGCATGGGAGGGATGTTTGAAGAGCCGGTTCTGGAGAAAATAGCCCGGAAGCATGACCGGACACCGGCACAGATCATCTTGCGCTGGAATGTGCAGCAGAATATAGTGGTAATACCAAAATCCACGCATAAAGCAAGAATGAAGGAAAATCTGCAGATCTGGGATTTTTCTCTTGATGCGGAGGACATGGCCAGGATTTCCCGACTGGAGACAGGGCGGCCTGCTATGCTGGATGTGCGCCGGCTTAGCGAGGTGAGGCGCTGCTATGATTATTTGCAGCATCCGGTCGTAACCAGTTTGTGAGAGATGGCCAGGCCAAAGTGGGACTTTTGCTGGCATGTAATGTAAATAATAAAGTGAAAGAGGGATGAAAAATGAAAATTTTCAAGCTTACGAAGGCAATATTATTGGGATCGGTGCTGACACTGGCAATGGGGACGGCCGGAACCGTATTTGCTGCTGCGCCGGCGCAGCCACGGATCATGGCGGATAAGACGCTGCCAAAGGGAGATATGTCCCGGGGGGCGGATAATTTCTATAAAAGCATCCAGGTGGAAGGACAGGCGGTCACATTCCACAATATTTACAATATGAGGATAGCGGGGAATTTATTTTTGCCGAAGGGGCTTGATAAAAACAAGAAGTATCCGGCTATAGTCGTAGGCCATCCCATGGGAGCTGTAAAGGAGCAAAGTGCAAATCTTTATGCCCAGAAAATGGCAGAACAGGGATATATAACAGTTTCCTTTGATCTGTCCTTCTGGGGCGGCAGTGAAGGGCAGCCGAGAAACAGCGTGTCTCCGGATATTTATGCCGAGGACTACAGCGCGGCAGTTGATTATCTGGATTCCCTTCCCTATGTTGATAGAAACAATATCGGTGTGATTGGAATTTGTGCCGGTGGCGGTTACGCTGTCAGCGAGGCCAAAATCGATACGCGCATGAAGGCGATTGCTACCGTGAGCATGGTGGATATGGGGGCGGCGGCCCGTTTCAGCCAGGATCCGGGGCAGCAGCGGCAACTGCTGGAAAAGACGGCTGCGCAGAGGGATGCTGAGTACGCAGGGGCGCAGCGGATCTATGTCGGCGGCACACCGGATACAGCCGCTGAAGCAATGGATCCAATGTCACAGGAATTTTATGATTTTTACCGTACATCGCGTGGATCAGTTGGTGATATCAAGAGCCATACAACCCATCCAACGATGACAAGCAATGTGAAGTTCATAAACTTCTATCCGTTCCAGGGCATTGAAACCATAGCGCCGCGTCCGCTACTGTTCATTGCGGGGCAGAAGGCTGTTTCAGTGATGTTCAGCCAGGATGCCTATGCAAAAGCAGCGGAGCCTAAGGAGCTTTATATTGTACCAGAAGCTGGCCATGTGGATCTTTATGATCGGACGGAGCTGATTCCCTTTGCCAAGCTTACTGCATTTTTTGATAAGTATTTACGTCATTAACACAAAATGAAGGAAACACGGATGGCTCATGCATTCAGACGGAAAAAACCGGCTGGCTGCTGTGACTTTCATCCGTGTTTCTTTTATGTTCAGATAAAAATATTCTTTTATTAAATTTCCGTTGGCTGTGCTGGTCCCTTCAGCATGAGCTGATAGAATACGAGATCCAGCCAGCGGCCAAATTTGTAGCCGGCTTTGTGGATGGTGCCGGTCCGGATGAAGCCGAGGATTTCATGCAGGTGGATGCTGCCTTCATTCTGGGAGTCGATGCCGGCAATCATGGTGATGTATTCGTGCTTTTCCGCATCGGCAATGAGTGCCTGCATGAGCTTTCGGGCGATGCCCTGGCGGCGGAATGCAGGATGGACATAGATGGAATGCTCTACCGTGTATTTATAGGCGGGCCAGTTACGGAAGCTGCCATAGTCGGCAAAACCCGCGATCTGGTCTTTTTCTTCGGCGACAAAAAGCGGGTAGCCGGCAGACCGCAGCTGTTCAAACCACCGGGTACGCTCATCCAGTGTATGGGGTGTGTAGTCGTAGATGGCGGTGGTATGAAGGATGGCATCATTGTAGATGGCAAGGATGGCAGGTAAATCATCTCTGGTGGCTTTTCTGATCATGAAATCATCTCCTGCGCTTTATTTTAATTGTTGTGCATGTCTCTGTAAAGGCAGATATATCCGTTCTGTGGAGAGGAAACAAAAAAATATTTAAGAAGGCTGTAATGAATAAGCTCTTTTGACGTATAAAATATGTGGATATCATATTTTTATATATTGGGATATTTGAGAGGAGAAAATGTATGCGCTTTATCAAAAGAGGGATTGGAGCAGCGCTTTGTCTGGCCTTGACGGTGGCGGCGATGCCGGCGGCATTTGCCAAGGATTTTACCGTGCAGCTGCCGGTGACGGAGTCGACGGCGATTCCTTCATTGAAGGATGATTTTTATCTGCATACGGACGGGGCGTGGATAAAATCGGCAAAAATACCGAAGGATGACATGAGCGTCAGTGATTTTACCCTGGTGGGCGAGCGGACCAGACAGCAGCTGCTGGGGATTACCAAAGAGGCTGTAAAGAACCGGAGCCGTTATTCCGCCCATTCGGACGAGGCCAGGATTGCGGATCTTTATGCCTGCTTTATGGATCAGAGGGGGCGTGAAGCAGCAGGGCTTGATGCGTTGGCTGAGCCGCTGAAAAGGATAGATTCGGCAAAGTCAATCCAGGAATATGCGAATACCATGGCATCGATTGCGCGCAATTCCTTTATGGATGGCGGATCGCTGGGGAGCTTTGAAGTCATCAATGATCCCATAGACAATGGCAAATATGTTGTGGCATTGGGGGAACCTTCCGCTGGCTTAGGGAAGGAGTCTATGCTGGATGCGGGAAATTCGCAGAATCAGAATTATTATAAAGAGCATATCCGTGATATCCTGATGCTTTATGGCCGGTCGCCTGAGGTTGCCGCAAAGGAAGCAGCTGATGTTTTTGCGTTGGAGATGGATATGGCAAAGCATTCCCTTTCCCTGGGAGAGGAATCGAATCTGTCGAAAAGTATACATTGCCTGGATTTTGCAGCTGTCCAAAAGCTTTACAGCAATCTGGATGCGGCGGCTATGCTGAAGGCTGGCGGCATTGGACCGGATAACGGTATCCATCGTTGGTACGTGGGGGATCTGGATGAAATTACCCGATTCAATGAATTGTGCAAACCGGAATTGCTGCCGACTCTGAAAGCCCAGGCTATTTTTAATATACTTTCCGGCAATTCGATGGCATTGCCCCAAAAGTATGACAAAGAGTCCTGGGATTATGTCCAGCACACCAATGGGCTGCAGGCTGCTATGCCAGCTGAAAAAAGGATTGAAATGCTGAATGAATCCGTCCTGAGCCAGTCCTATGGCAGGGTGTACGCAGCCCGTTATATGGATCCGCAGCGCAAGAAAGCCTTTCGGGCCTATCTGGATGTTGTCATGGCAAAGCATAGACAAAATTTGGAAAATCTGGATTGGATGAGTGCGGAAACTAAGCGGCAGGCAATCTATAAGCTGGATCACATGGCCATTCATATCGGTATGCCGGATGCCTGGCCGGCCTATATAGATCAGTATGTCGTTAAGCGTCCGGAGGATGGCGGTTCCCTTATGGGCAATATCATGGCATTGAGAAGGCTTAGTGCGGATTATAAGTATTCGCTGATTGGACAGCCTGTTCGCAGGGATACATGGGAGGACAGTACAACAAGTGAAGTCAATGCATTTTACAATGTGATGAACAACAGCATTAACTTCCCCATACCTATTTTGCAGGAACCATTTTTTGATCCAAAAGCGGATTTTGAGACGAATCTTGGCGGCATCGGCGTGCCGCTGGCTCATGAAATCACCCATTGCTTTGACAGCCTGGGAGCTCAATACGATGCGCAGGGGCGGCTCCGTAACTGGTGGACAGCTCGTGACTATGCGGAATTCAAGAAACGGCAGGAAAAGGTTGTGGCCTACTATGAGCGTTATGTGCTGCCGGATGGCAGACGCACCAATGGGAAGCAGACGTTGGGAGAAAATATTGCGGATTTAGGCGCCATCTCCTGTCTGACAGAGGTCGTTGGCCACAATCCGGAAAAGCTTCGCAAAATGTATACAAAATATGCGTCTGTATGGCGGAGCAAGTTAAATGATATAGCACTGCGCCAGTCAATGAATGATGATATACACGCCTTGGATTATGTCCGGGTGGATGCGGTGCTGAGTGCAACGGATGGCTTCTATGAGGCTTTTGGTATCCAGCCAGCGGATGGGATGTATGTTCCGCCGGAGGAAAGGGTTAAAATTTGGTGAGCTGCAAGCAGGAATTGAGGAGATACGCCCATGACAGACAAAAAAGAATTACCGGCTTGTCCGGTGGAGACAACGCTGCTTTTGATCAGTAACCGTTGGAAGGTCCTCATTATGAGGGATTTGCTCACGGGGACAAAGCGCTTTGGCGCATTGAAGAAAAGTGTAGGGAATATTTCGCAGAAAGTGCTGACCAGCAACCTTCGTTCCATGGAGGAGGATGGGCTGTTGACCCGGCAGGTTTATCCTGAGGTTCCGCCCCGGGTGGAGTATACCCTTACATCGCTGGGCCAGAGCCTGAAGCCCGTACTGGATGCAATGTGTGACTGGGGCACTGGCTACAAACAGCGGGCCGCTGCCGAATAAACAGACAGATGCCTGCAGCGGGACCAGGGGCAGTTTAGGCAGCTGAGCCGCAGTGGTGAGAAAGAAGAGGTCCGAATGGAACAGCATACCTTATTTGAAAATGATGTACCCCAGCCTTTGGCGGCGCGTCTCCGACCGCAGAAGCTGGATGAATATGTGGGGCAGACCCATCTTTTGGGCAAGGGAAAGGTGCTGCGCCATCTGATCGAGCAGGATCAGATTTCTTCTATGATCTTTTGGGGACCGCCGGGCGTAGGCAAGACCACCTTGGCTCGGATCATTGCGAACCAGACCAGGGCGGCTTTCATCGATTTTTCCGCGGTGACCAGCAGTATCAAGGATATCCGGGCGGTTATGCAGAAGGCGGAGCAGAATCGTCAGTATGGAGAAAAAACCATTGTTTTTGTCGATGAGATCCATCGCTTCAATAAAGCCCAGCAGGATGCGTTTCTGCCCTTCGTGGAGAAGGGCAGCATCATCCTCATCGGGGCAACGACGGAAAATCCATCGTTTGAAATCAATGGCGCACTTTTGTCGCGCTGCAAGGTCTTTGTGCTGCAGGCTTTACGCACGGAGGAATTGACAGCTCTGCTGCAGCATGCCCTTCAGGATGAACGGGGCTTTGGCGGGCAGAAGGTCAGGATTTCGGAGGATATGATCGGAGCGCTCGCGACCTTTGCCAATGGCGACGCCAGGACCGCGTTGTCCACCCTGGAAATGGTCGTATTGAACGGCGATGTCCTGCCGGACGGTTCCATTGAGGTCAGCCCTGAGACCCTGGAGCAGTGCACGGCCAGGAAATCCCTGCTGTACGATAAAAATGGGGAGGAGCACTACAATATCATTTCTGCCCTTCATAAGTCCATGCGGAATTCAGATCCGGATGCGGCGGTCTATTGGCTGGCCCGGATGCTGGAGGCGGGGGAGGATCCACTGTATGTAGCCCGCCGCGTCACCCGGTTTGCCAGCGAGGATATCGGGCTGGCGGATCCGCGGGCCCTGGAGATAGCGATAGCGGCGTATCAGGCCTGTCACTTCATCGGCATGCCGGAATGCAGCGTGCATCTGACGGAAGCGGTTGTTTACATGGCACTGGCACCTAAATCCAATGCGCTGTACACGGCTTATGAAAGTGCTAAGAGAGATGCTGTTTCCCAGCTGGCAGAGCCGGTTCCCTTGGTCATCCGTAATGGTGTGACAAAGCTCATGAAAGAAATCGGCTATGGGAAGGGCTATCAATATGCCCATGAGGCCAGGGAAAAGCTTACCGATAGGCAGTGCCTGCCGGATTCGCTTTTGGGGCGGGAATATTATCGTCCCACAGAGCAGGGAGCAGAAGCCCGCTACAAGGAACGGCTTATGCAGATTAAGCAGTGGAAAGCTGCGAGAAGGCAGCAGCACAGGACAGAAAAGTAAAATTTTGAACGTTTGCATGGGAATCACTTGAAGAGCAGCGGACTGCTTTATGGCGGCCTGGTACAGCATCCACAAAATAACCAGGCCGCATAAAGGTTCCGTATTGCAAATGGTTGTAGTAATGAAAATAAGGTTTTATTTTAAAAATTAGATGTCTAATTTTTAAAAATACAAAAAAATAATGGAAATTGATTGCATTGTGGGCCGCGTTTTGAGAATTGCCCGGTGCAGGCAATCCAGAAAAGAAAGAGATAAAAAATGCTGCAGAATACATGGCTTATAATGATAGACCGAAAAGAGTTTTTTATGAATCTGCTATGGGAGCATCTGGAGATTTCGATGCTGGCCATTTTGATTGCAATCGTGTTCGGCGGACTGGTGGGGATATGGATCAGTGAATATCAGCGGACGGCCAAACCAACCTTGGGCGTGATTAATTTCCTTTATACGATTCCGTCTATATCCATGCTGGGTTTCCTGATTCCTTTTTCCGGCGTGGGAAATGCAACGGCTATTATTGCACTTACGATTTACGCATTGCTTCCCATGGTGCGGAACACCCATATCGGAATCACGAATGTGGATGCGGGCATACTGGAAGCGGCCCGGGGAATGGGCAGCACCAGACTGCAGATTTTGCTGAAAATCAAACTGCCGCTCGCTATGCCGGTCATTATGGCCGGTATACGCAGTATGGTTACGATGACCATTGCCCTGGCAGGCATTGCTTCCTTCATTGGCGCCGGCGGCCTTGGAATTGCTATTTATCGCGGCATTACCACGAATAATCCCGCGATGACCATGGCAGGGAGTCTGTTGATTGCACTGCTGGCGCTGCTGATGGATTTCATTTTAGGCTTCGCGGAGCAGCGTATGCAGCAGCGGACCCGGCGGGCAAAAAAGACGAATCGTGCTCTCGGAATAGTGGCTGTCCTGGGATGCTTGCTGGTTTTCGGAGGCTTGTTTGCGCAAAATCAGAAGCAGGATACCATCCGTATTGCCACAAAGCCCATGACGGAGCAGTATGTTTTGGGTGAAATGCTTAAGCTGATGATTGAGCAGGATACGAAGCTGCAGGTGGAACTGACTTCAGGTGTGGGAGGCGGAACCTCAAATATCCAGCCGGCCATGGTCAGCGGTAAGTTCGATATTTACCCGGAGTATACGGGTACTGGCTGGAACATGGTACTGAAGAAAAATGGCTTTTACAGTGAAAAACTGTTTGGTACCATGCAGCAGGAATATCAGGATAACCTGCATATGCAATGGCTGGGAATGTATGGCTTTAACAATACCTATGGTGTTGTGGTCCGCCGGGAACTGGCGGAAAAATATCATTTGCGGACCTATTCGGATTTGCAGGCAGCGGCCGATAAACTGGTGCTTGGTGCAGAGTATGATTTCTTTGAGCGCGAGGACGGTTATCGGGCACTGTGCCAGGCGTATGGGCTTCACTTCAGACAGACCATGGATTTGGATATCGGCTTGAAATATCAGGCGCTGCATCAGGGGAAAATAGACGCCATGATTGTTTTTACCACCGATGGACAGCTTTCCGCAGCGGATGCTGTTGTATTGCAGGATGATAAGGGCTTTTTCCCTTCTTATCTCTGTGGGAATGTGGTCCGCAATGAGGTGTTGGCCGCACATCCGGAATTGAAGGCTGTTTTAGAGAAATTCACGGGAATTATTTCGGATAGTGACATGGTACAGATGAATTATGCGGTGGAAACGGAAGGCAAGGAGCCAAAAACCGTTGCCAGAGAATTTTTGCAGAGTAAACAGCTCTTGGCAGGAGGCGTACAATGACGGCAGCAGTTGAATTTAAAAATATAAAGAAAAGCTATGGAGAAAAGGTGGCCCTGGAGGATTTCAGCCTTTCCGTTGCCGCGGGGGAGTTCCTGACCATTATCGGTTCATCCGGCAGTGGAAAGACCACGGTTTTGAAGATGGTCAATGGGCTTATTGCGCCTACCGCGGGAGATGTTTTTGTCCAGGGGGAAAATATCCGCAACAAGGACATGATTGGGCTGCGGCGGAACATTGGCTATGCAATCCAGGGCAGTGTGCTGTTTCCTCACATGACTGTGGCACAGAACATATCCTATGTTCCCAGTCTTCTGAACAAGGGGGATAAGCGGAAAACACAGGCCGCAGTCAGCAAATGGATGCGTATTGTAGGATTGGATGAGGACCTGCGGAATCGGTATCCGGCGGAGCTGTCTGGCGGGCAGCAGCAAAGGGTGGGGATTGCCCGGGCTCTGGCGGCATCGCCGGAAATCCTGCTGATGGATGAACCCTTTGGGGCTGTGGATGAAATCACCAGAGAGCAGCTGCAGCAGGAGTTAAAGGCAATCTATACCAAGACACATATCACGGTGCTCTTTGTTACCCATGACATTTCGGAAGCTTTGGCGCTGGGGACGAAGGTGCTGGTCATGGACCAAGGCGTCATCCAGCAGTATGCGTCACCGCAGGAACTGCTGAAAAATCCTGCCACTTCATTTGTTCGTCAGCTGGTGGGCAGGGAACGGCATACCTGCTATCTTTCTGAGGACCGGCTGGGCAGCTGCGAATACAGTGGGGCATCCTATGGTGGAAAGGAAAATAGATAATCTGTTGATTAGATCCATTGCAAATAATGGATCTAATTTTTATTGCAGTAAAATTTGAAGGGAAAAATTATACCTTTGACGAATTTAAATATAAATAAACGGTATTATCTGTACAAAATTGAAAAGCGTGGATTTTCCATGAGAAGGGATGGCAAAATGGGAAAAGATATTTACTTAACGGAGGACACAGCGGGCAAATATCCTTTGACACAGGCACAGCGGGGAGTTTATTTTGAGGCGGTCCGGCATCCGGAACGGATGAATTATAATCTGGCGCTGGATATGCGCTTTTCCCGCCAGGTGGATACTGGAAAGCTGCAGCAGGCTGTCCAAAATATAGTAGATGCTTTTCCGGTGTTCCGTACCAGAATATGCGAGGACCATGGAGACATTTTGCAATATTCAGATCCCTTGATGCGGATAGAGGTACCCGTTGAGCAGCTTCCGGAAGAGGCGGTACAGGCCCGCATTGAACAGTTCGTGCGGCCCTTTGATCTGGAAAAAGGGCCATTGGTGCGTTTCCTTCTTTTGGAGACACCGCAGGCACTTTGGCTGGTGCAGGATATCCACCATATTATTTCGGATGGAACAACGGTTACCCGTATCAATAAAATGCTGGATGCGGCTTATCGCGGGGAGGCTTTGCCTGAAGAGGAGGTAAACCTTTACGCCTATGCCCAAAGAGAGCAGGCTGAACGCCAATCTGCGCGCTATGAGGCGGCTGCGGCTTATTATCGTGAACGCTTTGCCGGAGCGGAAGCATCGCGGCTGCCGGAGAAGCTGTCGTCGAAAGAGGGGAATTATCGGTTGTTGGAGTTCCACCTGGATAGAGGACCGGTCCAGCGATTCTGTGAGGAAAACCATTTCAGCGCTATCTGGCTTTTCATGTCGGCTTTCGAGCTGGTGGTGTCGCGTTTGAACCGTGAGAACAAGGTGGTATATACTTCACCCTATCATGGACGCTCGGCAGCGGATATCAAGAGCACTCTGGGGATGTTTGTCCAGACCATTCCGCTCCTGACGGAGATACCGGCGGAGGCTTCTGTACTGGATTTCATCAAGGGCCATAAGGAGCCGTTTTTTGCTTCGGTAAATCATGCGCTTTATGGATTCAGTGATTTTTCCAATGAAATGGATATTAAGCCGGAGCTGACCTTTGTATATCAGGGCAATGCGGTGACGGATGAGCAGTCCATCCTGGGGGAAAAGGTTTATCAGAACCGTCTGGTCATGGGAAAATCCTGTATCGGCCTGGAGACGTTTGTCTATGCCCTTTCGGATAAGTATATGCTGCGTATACGCTTCACGGACAGCCACTACAGTGATGCCTTTGTTGCCTCCTTTGCCCAGGCCATGCTCCATTGTGTGGAAAATATGATGGCGGATCCGGCGGCCAGGCTGCGGGATGTCGGCATCATTTCAGCGGCAGAGGAAAAGAAGCTGCTGGAACTGGGGACCGGTGAGGAACTGGCCTATGAGAGGGCAGCGACCTTTGTGGATCTTTTTCAACAGCAGGCGCAGCTGCGGCCGCAGGCCATTGCGGTTGTGGATGAGATGAGCTCATTGACCTATGGCGGGCTCGATGCAGAATCGGATGCTTTGGCTGAGGAATTGCTGCAGAACGGGGTGCAGCAGGACAGTTTTGTGGCGGTGATGCTGCCGCGGCGCAAGGAGTTCCTGGTCAGTACCCTTGCGGTATTCAAGGCGGGCGGGGCCTATATCCCCTTTGATGATGAATATCCGACAGAGCGGTTGAAGTATATGCTGGAGGATTCCCAGGCGCGGGTGCTGATTACGACGCACAGCTTATTTGCGAAGAAAAGTGCTGAGGAAAGTTTCCCGGTAGACAAGATTGTTTTCCTGGACGATTTTGATTTTTCGCATCGGTGTGCGCCGGTGAATAAAAGCGAGCCTTCGGCGCTGGCGTATATGATCTATACTTCAGGCTCCACCGGCAGGCCCAAGGGGGTCATGGTAGAGCACCGGGGATTGCAGAATTTCATAGCGTGGCTGTCCAAACTGGAGGAACTGCGTCCGGGAGATCACTGTGCACATCAGATCAGTTTCAGCTTTGACGCGTCTGTGCATGATCTTTATCCGCCGTTGACTGCCGGGGCGGAGCTTCATATTTTGTCGGCGGAGCTTCGCAAGGATATGGCCGGAATGTATCAGTATTTTTGCAATCATGAAATTGCCTGCATGGCACTGCCCACACAGCTGGGGATGGAAATGCTGCGGCAGTATGATCTGCCGCTGCGCTATCTGATGCTGGGCGGCGAGCGGCTGCAGCCGATACCGTTGGGAAAAGTACGGGTATATAATGGTTACGGCCCAACAGAATTTACCGTAACATCCTCTTATCACCGGGTGGAAGTACAGGATACGGATAATATTCCCATCGGGCGCGCTGTGCCGAATACTGTTTCCGCTATCGTGGATCGTACCGGGCAGCTGCTGCCGTGCGGCGCAGCCGGTGAGCTTTGCCTGCTGGGCTGTCAGATAGCGCGCGGCTATTGGAATCTTCCTGAGAAGACCGCTGCGGTTTTTGTGGACGCTCCGTTTGCGCCAGGCGAAAGGATGTATCGTACCGGCGATCTGGCACGCTGGAATGAAGAGGGAGAACTGGAATATATTGGTCGTATCGATAAGCAGGTGAAGCTGCGGGGGTTCCGCATTGAACTTGGTGAAATAGAGAGCGCGATGAATGCTTTCCCGGGCATTGAGGGTGCGGTGGCTGCCGTCCTGGAACTGAACGGAGCCCAGCAGCTCTGCGCGTATTACACCGCAGCGTACAGCATTGATGAGGCAAAGCTGCAGGAGCAGCTTTCCCAGTCGCTTACTGCCTATATGGTGCCGAATATCTATATGCGGCTGGACAGGCTGCCGCTTACACCGAATGGCAAGGTGGATCGCCGGGCATTGCCCGTGCCGGAGCTGAAGGCGGCGGAGATCATTGCGCCGGAAACGGAGCAGGAGAAGCAATTGTTTGCCATTGCGGCGGAAGTGCTGAAAACCAGGGATTTTGGTGTGACGACCAATCTGCTGTCCATGGGCCTGACCTCTATCGGGGCTATCCGCTTGTCGCAGACTGTCGGGCAGAGGATGGGGCTTACACTGAAAACAAAGGATATCCTGCAGACCCCCAGTATCCGTCAATGGGCCGGCTGTCTGCAAAGCGGACAGGAGAAAGTCCGGACCTATGAGCGGCAGGAGGTCTATCCGCTCACCGAGAATCAGCTGGGTGTCTATATCGATTGGGAACAGCATCAGGACAGCCTGCAGTACAATGTACCGACAGCCTGGATGTTCAGCGGTATAGATCCGGAGCGGCTCAAGGCGGCGCTGGAGAAGATCCTTGCGGCCCATCTCTATCTGAAGGTGCGCTTTGCGGTCCGGGACGGCCAGGTCATGCAGTGCCGCAGCGATGAAGCCGCAGCGGAAATTTTGCTGGAACGGCTGGATAGTGAACCGGAGCCGGCGTTTTTCCAGAGCCGGGTGCGCCCCTTTGATCTGCTTAAGGAAAAGCTTTACCGCATGGAAATCTATGCGGCTCCGGAGCATACCTATCTTTTCATCGATATACACCACATCATCTATGATGGCGGTTCCCTGGGCATATTGCAGCAGGCTCTGGCTGACGCTTATAGCGGCGGGGTGCTGCCCGCGGAGGACTTCAGTGCATATGATTATGCTCTTTTCTATCAGGAGTGGAAGGCATCGGCCGGTTTTGCCGAGGCGGAAACGTATTTCAATCAGCTGGTAGAGGGGGCGGAGTCTGTCCTCTATCCGGTTTCCCAGGAGCTTTCCGGCACAGCTGGCGGCAGCGGGCGGATCTCATTGTCTATGCCGGGGGAAGCTGTGCAGGAGTTCTGCCGGAAGCAGGGAGTTACGGCCAACAGCTTTTTCATCGCCATGCTGACCCAGGTGCTGCATCGCATCACCCGGGAGGAAAAGCTGCTCATCACCACCATATCCAACGGGCGGGCTTCAGCAGCTATGGCAGATACTATGGGCATGTTTGTACAGACCCTGCCGGTGGTGAGCCGGACGGCGAAAGGCCAGACGGCTGCAGGGCTGGCGCAGTCCATGCACCAGCAGCTGCTGGCAACCATTGAGCGGGATAAATATCCCTTTACACAGCTGGTGGAGCGTCACGGTATCAAGCCCAATATCCTTTTCGCTTATCAGGGGGGTGTCCATGATGAATTGCAGCTGGCGGGCCGGAGCGCAGCGGAGATTCCTCTGCAGCTGGATACGGCCAAGACACCGCTGATGCTGCAGGTCCAGCCGGAGGGGGATGGCTATCAGCTGGCATTTACTTATGACAGCAGCAGGTATGCGGCAAAGGATATTGAGGCGCTGGGCAAAGCACTGGCATGTTTTGTACAGGCAGCCGCTGTAAATCCGCAGCAGGAGAGTGCGGCGCTGGCCATGGTCGATGCAGCTCAGCGACAGTCGCTGCTGGAGCTTGGCATGGGGGAACCGCTTGCCTTCGATAAGAGCCAGACTATCGTTGATCTGTTTGCGGCACAGGCAAAGGCGCATCCGGATTCGGTGGCGGTTGTCTATGAGGAGCGGCAGTATACCTATAAGGAAATCGATGAACTTTCCACGCGGCTGGCCGTTTATCTGCAGGCCCAGGGCGTGGCCCGGGAAACCGTCGTCGGTGTGATGATCGACCGCAGTGTGTGGATGGTCATTTATCCTCTGGCGGTCATGAAGGCGGGCGGTACCTATATGCCTTTGGATTACAGTTTCCCGGAGGATCGTCTGCACTATATGCTGGAAGATGCGGGGGTGTCCATGATCCTTTCCGAAGGAGACAGGGTGGAGTCTGCCTTGCCTGGCTATGGCGGACGGGTCATCAAAACGGCGGAGGTGCTGGAACTGCCTGACACTGGCAGCAGCCTGGCACTGCACCCGGCACCGGAGGACCGGTATGTGATACTTTATACCTCAGGATCCACGGGGCGGCCCAAGGGCTGTATGCTTGAGCATCACAGCCTGGCAAATTTCTGCCATTGGTATGTGCATGGATTTGCGATGACCGCTGCGGATCGGGGACTGGCCTATGCCAATTTTGGCTTCGATGCACATATGATGGATATATATCCCACATTATCCTGCGGGGGAACGGTCTATATCATTCCTACGGCGATGCGGCTGGATCTGCAGAGCATTCACGACTATATAGAAAAAAACAGGATTACGATTGCGTTCTTCACCACGCAGATTGGTGTGCAGCTCAGCACGTCCTTCCCCAACAGTTCGCTGCGCCTGATGTCTGTGGGCGGGGAAAAGCTCCTGCCGATGTGCAAGCCGGCCTATCGCTTCTTCAATGGTTATGGGCCGACGGAATGCACGATTTTTTCTACGGTGTACGAAATGAAAGCGGATTATGATACGGAGCGCATTGGCCGCCCCTTGGCGAATTACCAGGCGTATGTCATGGACAGCGAGCGCCAGCTCCTGCCCCGGGGGATGGCTGGTGAGCTTTATATTGCCGGGGCCGGTGTGGGCCGCGGCTATTTGAACCTGCCGGAGATGTCGGCGGATAAGTTCGTTACCATTCAGGGAGAGCGTATGTATCGTACCGGGGATCTGGTGCGCTGGGCAGAGGATGGAAACCTGCAATATCTCGGGCGCATCGATAAGCAGGTAAAGCTCCGGGGCTTCCGTATAGAGCTGGGTGAGATCGAAAGCGTGCTGGCACGTTTCCAGGGAATTAAGAGTGCGGCGGCCGCGGTGCAGGAATTGGGCGGCGTGCAGCAGCTTTGCGCCTATTATACTGCCGAAGAAGCTGTGGATGCGGAAAAGCTGCGGGAATATTCGGCGCAGTTTTTGACTGCCTATATGGTTCCTACCCTTTATATGCAGCTGGAGAAACTGCCTTTGACATCCAATGGCAAGGTGGATCGCCGGGCACTGCCCGTGCCGGAACTGAAGGCAGAAGATATTGTGCCGCCGGAAACGGAACCGGAAAAGCAGCTGTTCCGGATCGTGGCCGGGCAGCTTAAGACGGAAGCTTTTGGCGTGACGACAAATCTTATTTCCATGGGGCTTACCTCCATTGGAGCCATCCGGCTGTCACTGGCGATTGGAAAGGAGCTGGGGCTTACACTGCAGACGAAGGATATCCTGCAGACACCCAGTATCCGGCAGTGGACAGGACTGCTGCAAAGCGGGCAGGAAGAGGTCCGGACCTACGAACGGCAGGAGTTCTATCCGCTCACTGAAAATCAGCTGGGGGTCTACATCGATTGGGAGCAGCATCGGGATAGTCTGCAGTACAATGTGCCGGCAGCCTGGAAGCTCAGCGGTATCAATCCGGAGCAGCTCAGGACGGCTCTGGAGAAAATCCTTGCGGCCCATCCCTATCTGAAGGTGCATTTTGCGGTCCGGGACGGCCAGGTCATGCAGCACCGCAATGATGAAGCTGCGGCGGAAATACTGATGGAACGGCTGGATCGTGAACCGGATCCGGTGTTTTTCCAGAGCCGGGTGCGTCCCTTTGACCTGCTTAAGGAAAAGCTTTACCGCATGGAAATCTATGCGGCTCCGGAGCATACGTATCTTTTCATCGATATACACCATACCATCTATGATGGCGGCTCGATGGGGATTCTGCAGCGTGGTCTGGCCGCTGCCTGCGGCGGGGCGGAGCTGGCACCGGAGGTGTTCAGTGCCTATGATTATGCTTTGGGTTATCAGGAATGGAAGGAGTCAGCTGCCTGCAGGGATGCGGAAGCCTATTTCAACGGGCTGGTGAAGGGGGCTGAGTCCCTGCTTTATCCGGTTTCATCAGAAGCGGATGGTTGCAGCGGCAGTAAAACAGTATCGACTGTCCTGCCAAAGGGATCGATACAGCGCTTATGCCGGGACCAGGGCATTACAGTGAACAGCTTCTTCCTTGCGGCTTTGACCCGGGTGCTGGGCCGTATCACCCGGGAGGAAAAGCTGCTCATCACCACCATCTCCAATGGCCGTGCATCGGCAAAAATGGCGGATACCATGGGCATGTTTGTGCAGACGCTGCCCGTCGTGAGCCGGACAGAAAAAGGGCAGACCGTTGCGGCGGTCCTGCAGTCCATGCATCAGCAGCTTCTGCAAACCGTTGAAAGGGATAAATATCCCTTTACGCAGATGGTGGAGCATCATGGCATCCAGCCTAATATCATCTTCGCTTATCAGGGGGATGTCCATGAAAATATGAGGCTGGGGGCTGGAACCGCGGAGTCCCTTCCGCTTTCGCTGGATACAGTGAAAATGCCGCTTGCCATCAATGTTTTACCTGAGGAAGATGATTATCGGCTGCTTTTTGAGTATGACAGCAGTCTCTATACAGGCAAGGACATCGGGCTTCTGGCTGAGGCAGTGCGGTACTTTGCCGGAGAAATGTCTGAAGCGCAGCCAACCAGAAAGATTGACAGCCTGACCTTGCTTTCAGAGCCTGAGCAGCAGCGGCTGCTGACATTGGGAACAGGGGAGGCCCTTTCCTATGATACCAGTGAGACTTTTGTGGATTTGTTTAAGAAACAGGCTCAATTGCGGCCGCAGGCCACCGCTGTGGTGGACGCGGACAGCTCTTTGACTTACAGTGCGCTGGATATGGCTTCGGATGCTCTGGCTGCGGAGCTGCTGGCTGAAGGCATGGAACAGGACAGCTTTGCAGCGGTGATGCTGCCGCGGTGCAAGGAGTTCCTGGTCAGTACCATTGCGGTATTCAAGGCAGGTGGGGCCTATATCCCCTTTGATGATGAATATCCGCTGGATCGGCTGCAGTATATGCTGGAGGATTCTCAGGCGCGGGTGCTGATTACGACGCACAGCTTATGGGAGAAGAAAAACGCTGAAGGGAATTTTCCTGTAGAAAATATTATTTTCCTGGATGACTTTGATTTTGCTCATCGGTGTGAGCCGGTGAATAAAAGCAAGCCTTCTGCGCTGGCGTATATGATCTATACTTCAGGCTCCACCGGCAGGCCCAAGGGGGTCATGGTAGAGCACCGGGGATTGCATAATTTGATAGCCTGGATTTCCCGGCTGGAAGAGCTGCACCCAGGAGATCACTGTGCGCAGCAAGGCAGTTTCAGCTTTGATGCGTCCGTGCCGGATCTCTATCCGCCATTGACTGCCGGGGCAGAGATTCATATTTTATCGGCGGAGCTTCGCAAGGATATGGACGGAATGTATCAGTATCTTTGTGCACATGAAATCGCCTGCATGACATTGCCCACGCAGCTGGGGATGGAAATGCTGCGGCAGTATGATCTGCCGCTGCGCTATCTGATGATGGGCGGCGAGCGGCTGCAGGCGGTACCGTTGGGAAAAGTACGGGTATATAATGGCTACGGGCCAACAGAATTTACCGTAGCATCGTCTTATCATCGGGTGGAATCACAGCGGGACACAGATAATATTCCCATCGGGCGTGCCGTTCCAAATACCATTTCAGCTATTGTGGATCGTGCCGGACATCTGCTGCCTCGTGGCGCAGCCGGTGAGCTTTGCCTGCTGGGCTGTCAGATGGCGCGCGGCTATTGGAATCTCCCGGACAAGACCGCTGCGGTTTTTGTGGATGCTCCGTTTGCGCCAGGGGAAAGAATGTATCGTACCGGTGATCTGGTACGCTGGAATGAAGAGGGAGAACTGGAATATATTGGTCGTATCGATAAGCAGGTGAAGCTGCGGGGATTCCGTATCGAACTGGGCGAGATTGAAAGCGTACTGGCAGGGTTCCCCGGAATCCAGGATGCGGTGGCAGCCGTGCAGGAAATCAATGGGGTACAGCAGCTTTGTGCCTACTATACTGCTGTCGGCAGTATCGATGAGGCCATGCTGAAGGGGTATCTGGCCCAGTCGCTCACGGAGTACATGGTGCCGGCTATCTATATGAAGCTGGCGGTGCTTCCATTGACGCCGAACGGCAAGGTGGATCGCAGGGCGCTGCCGCTGCCCCAATTGGATTCTCTCTTTGCCTACGTGGCGCCGTCGAATGAAATTGAGAAAAAGATATGTGCTGTTTATAGCAAGATCCTGCATCGGGAACAGGTAGGTGTGCTGGATGACTTCTTTGCCCTGGGCGGCACTTCCCTGAGCGCGATGCGGGCTATCATTGAGCTCAGCAATGCGGGCTGTTCCATCAGCTATGGAACCATGTTCCAGTGCCGGACGCCGCAGGCGATTGCCGCATTATTGCAGGATGGGGAGGCAGAGAAGCAGGAAGAGGCGTATTTCAATCTGGCCGATTATGATTATACAGCGATTCAAAGGCTGCTGGACGAACCGGAGCCGGATCTCTGGAATGGTTTTGAGCTGCGTCCCTATGGGCGGATTTTGCTGACTGGTGCAACGGGCTATCTGGGAATCCACCTGCTGCATTATCTGCTGCTGCATACAGACAGTGAGATCTGCTGCCTGGTCCGGGAAAAGAAGGGGATAACTGCTGCCAGGCGTCTGTATGGACTGCTGGTCTATTATTTTGAGGATCCGTGGGAACAGGCTTTTAAGGAAAGGGTAAAGGTAGTTTTAGGTGATATCACGGATGCGGACCTGTCGGAAAAGCTGAAGGGGGAAACCATTGATACCGTATTCAATTGTGCGGCCATTGTGAAGCACTATGCGGCGAATGACATCATGGACCGGGTCAATGTGGATGGAGTCCGGCAGCTCATTGCGCTTTGCGAAAGGAAAAAGGCGCTGCTGGTGCAGACCTCGACCTACAGCATCGGCGGCAATGTGGAGGAAGGCATGGGGAATCTGCTGACAGAGAGGAATCTTTACATCGGGCAGCAGACCGACAACCGGTATATTCTCACGAAATTCCAGGCAGAACGTCTGGTGCTGCAGGCCGCAGCGGAGGGAAGAATCCAGGCCAAGGTCATGCGCATGGGCAATCTCATGGGGCGGGAAAGCGATGGTGAGTTCCAGGTCAATATGAACAGCAACGCCTTTGCGGCGCTTCTCAAGAGCTTCAAGGTCCTGGGCCTGATTCCGCTGGATCGGCTGAATACCCCCATTGAAATCTCGCCGATAGACCGCTCCGCTGAGGCTGTAGCGCTTTTAGCCCAGACACCGGGGGATATGGTCGTGTTCCATACCTATAACAATTATCAGGTGAACCTGGCTGTGATTGTAAAGGCCTTCAATGATTATGGCTATCCTATTGAGGTGATTTCCCAGGAAAGATTCGCTGCCAAAGTATCTGAATTTATGCATGATCCTGCAAAAGCCATGTATATGCAGGGGCTTCTGCATAACGGAAAGGGCAGCAGCCGTCTGATTCATGTGAAGGCGGACAATGCCTATACGGCAAGGATACTTTATCGGTTAGGATTCTATTGGACGCCTGCCCATGGCAGCTATATGCATGATTTCATCGAGATGCTGGATGGGCTGGGGTTCTTTGAAGAAAATTAAGAATGGTGGGCTATGAATGGATATGGCGGGTTATCACAGAAAAAGTACGTTGATTGATACGAAATTCACTGAATATTTATGGTCAATCATTTTTGCGGCTATGGCTATGTCGGCAAATGTCATCGTTGATGGCATCATCGTGGGAAATCTGCTGGGAGCTGATGCTCTGGCCGCGGTGAATATCGCAGGACCGGTACCCATGCTGGTGAGTGTCCTTTCCATTGTGATCGGCCTGGGCGGTGCTACCAGCATCGCTATACAGAAGGGACGGCGCGAGCCGGCCTTGGCTAATCGGATTTATACGGTATGCCTCACGGTGGCCGCTTTTCTGATGGTGTCATTCTTTTTGGCCGGGCAGCTGTTTTTCACGGATATCATGGGATTGTTTTCCTTGCAGAATGGGGAGCTGTACGCTGCGGTAGCCAGCTTTCTGCAGCCCATACTGCTGGGATTGCCATTGATGGTCATCACTGCGGTCATGCAATTTTTAATCAGTGCGGATGGCTTTCCGCGGCTGGTCATGCGTGGCGCCATATTGAACAGTGCGACAAATCTGTGCATGGATGTTATTTACATCAAGGTATTCGGCATGGGAATCGAGGGAGCGGCCTGGGCCACAGTCACCGGCTTTGTCGTAGGATTGGTTTTCCTGGCCTGGTTTTATTGGCGCAGAAATCCAAAATACAACCGTACGCTGGAAGTGTGCAGGATATCGCTGCCGGATTTCAGCTGCCTGGGTATGGTCTTCCGTTTAGGGGTGATCACGGCTTTGATGCAGTTCTTCCTGTTCCTGCAGCAATTCTGTATGAACAATCTGGTGCTGCAGCAATTCGGTGCCATGGGCATGGTCGCTTTGGCTGTCTGCCTGAACTGCCGTATGCTGATTTTCATTGTCATCAATGGAGCCTCGAATTCTATGGGGCCGATTCTGGGGATGTTGCTGGGAGAACGTGACCGACAGGGCGTCAGATTCCTTTTGCGGCGGACCTTCCGGTTCATCCTTGCAGCTGGTACAGGTATTTTTCTGCTGCTGGAATGTGCGCCGGAAATTATATTGACGCTTTATGGAATAACCGATGTTCAGGCGGCTGCCCTTGGCGTGCGTGCCCTGCGCATCTTTGTCCTGGCGATTCCCCTGATGGGAATCACGACTGTGATGACGCAGTATTATCAGATTATCCGGGAACTGCCGCTGGCTGTGGTGCTGGGCTGTACCGAGGGATTTTTAGGAGTTGTTCCGGTGGCGTATCTGCTTACCAGTTCCTTTGGCCGGGATACCTTGTGGCTGAGTTTTTTGGTTGCTGAGATTCTGGCTTTGCTGGTGTTGTTTTTGGGCAGCAAGTACATTGCCCACCGTGCCCAGGGCAGGAAAAAGGGGATATTCCTGCTGCAGGAGACGGAGGCGGACCGGACTGTCTATGAGGCTACGGCAAGGAATGTTGTGCTGGATGCGGTGCAGGTTTCGCAGGCAATCATTGAAAGCATGCGGCAGAGTGGAATTGAGGAGAAGCAGTGCGGTATGATCGGTGTAGCCGTGGAAGAAATGCTCATGGAAATGAAGCTGCAGAATGCCCGGAACTGCGATGTGGATCTCATCGTCCGTCAGTCGGGCGAGCATATTGTGCTGGCTTTCCGGGATAACGGGGCGGCGTGCAATTATCTTGAAGCCGGACAGGCTGAGGATAAAATGGCCGTATCCGGTATTGCCCTGCTGAAACGGATTGCGACAGAGGTCCGGTATGATTATGTGATGGGCTTCAACTGCATGCGTGTTGTGATTTAGTACTGCGGAAGCGGGGTTGAAAAGGTGGCAGCTATGCTTTTTTATTGTGATGATACAGCGGCCTTGCAGCAGACACGGGCTGAGGAATGGCTGCCGCTGCTGCCGGACTGGCGCGGCAGGCAGGCCCTGGGTTACAGGAATGTCCCGGATCAGAATCTCTGTGCCGCGGCCTACCTGCTGCTGCGCTATGCCTGTGCCCAAAATGGCTTATATGAACTGCCGGAATTCCAATATGGGGAAAACGGCAAGCCCTTTTTCTCTCCCAAGGGGGAGCGGCTGCAATTCAATCTGAGCCATTGCTGTGAAGGTATAGCCTGCGGCATTGCCAAAACAGCCATCGGGGTGGATATGCAGGAACTGGTCGATGATTATGAGGCACTTTGGGATATGGTCTGCAGTGCGGGGGAAAAACGCTGGATTCGCTGCTCTGATGAGCCGGTGCGGGCCTTTACAAAGCTATGGGCCATGAAGGAGGCCTACGTAAAATGTCTGGGCAGCGGATTGGGAGATGATTTGCCCCGGCTGGATTTTTCCGCGTTCCTGGGACAGCCGGGATCGTTTCATCAGCATGCCTTTTCTGTATGGGATATAGAAAAGGCCGTTCTTGTGCAGTGTACGAAGGAAATGGATGCCAGACTGGTGCGGGTTCCGTATGAAAGGCTGATTTTGCAGCCCTGAAGCTGAGACGGCTTGTTGGGGGAAGTTTTTCCTGTTTGTTCATTGGAAAAATATGATTGAAAGAAAATATCTGAGGGGAGTTTTATCGGATGAATGAAGTTTTGCAGTCATTGAAAGAGCGGCGCAGTGTCCGCAAGTATAAGGCCGATATGGTGCCAAAGGAAATTATTGCTCAAATCCTGGAGACGGGGCTTTATGCCGCAAATGGCATGGGGGAGCAGAAGCCCATCGTGATTGCTGTTACGAACCGGGAATTGCGGGACCGATTATCGGATATGAACCGCCGGATCGGCGGCTGGAAGGATGGCTTTGATCCCTTTTATGGTGCGCCGGTTGTACTTATTGTACTCGCACCAAAGGATTGGCCGCAGTGTATTTACGATGGCAGCCTGATGATGGGCCAGCTCATGGCGGCCGCACATGCTGTCGGTGTTGGCAGCTGCTGGATTCATCGGGCAAAAGAAGAATTTGCGAGCGCTGAAGGAAAGAAAATACTGCAGGAGCTGGGTGTACCGGGGAATTACGAGGGAATCGGGCACTGCGTCCTTGGATATCCGGCCGAAATACCAAAGACGGCAGCTAGAAAAAATGGCCGTATCTTCTGGGCTGAATAAATTACGATATAGAGCGTAGGATCATAAAAGAACCGCATTACCGGTTTGATGGCAATGCGGTTCGATTTATATCTGGTAGAAACAAAAATCAGAAAATCGCATATATTTTTCTATTGACATGGAGTAAACTCAAGGGCGTATGATGGATAAACAGAGGAGGGGTTATATTATGCCATATTTAGGAGAGAAGATAAAAAAACTGGGTTTCGGGCTTATGCGACTGCCTAAAAACGGGGAGATCATCGATGTAGAGCAGGTCAAGTCCATGGTGGATAAATTCCTGGCGGCGGGCTTTACCTATTTTGATACGGCCTGGGCCTATGCCGGGAGTGAGGATGCAATCCGGCAGGCGCTGGTGGAGCGGTATCCGCGGGAAAGCTTTCAGCTGGCTACCAAGAATGCAGCCTGGATCAACTGCAAGACCAGGGAAGAGGCCATTGCCCAGTTTGACACATCCTTGCGGCAGACAGGGGCGGGGTATTTTGATTTTTATCTGCTGCACAATTTAGGGGAGAGCCGTACCAGATTCTTTGATGATTTTGATATGTGGCGGTTTGTGCAGGAAAAGAAGCAGGAAGGGCTTATCCGGCATGCGGGATTTTCCTTCCACTCCACGCCGGAAGAGCTGGAGGATATCCTTACGAAGCATCCAGAGATGGAATTCGTCCAGCTGCAGATCAACTATGCTGACTGGGAAAGCCCGGCCATCCAGTCGCGCGGCTGTTATGAGGTGGCCAGAAAGCATGGCAAGCCGGTCATCATTATGGAACCGGTGAAGGGCGGCATGCTGGCAACACCGCCGGAAAAGGTGGCAGCCATCCTGCGGCAGGCAGAACCGCAGTCCTCCATACCTTCCTGGGCCATTCGCTTTGCTGCCGGCCTGGAGGGTGTCATCACCGTACTTTCCGGTATGAGCAGCCTGGAGCAGATGGAAGATAACCTGTCCTATATGAAGGATTTTACCAAACTGACGGAAGCCCAGCAGAAAACGATTGAAGAGGCGCGGCAAGAATTGCAGGGTATTCCGCTCATTCCCTGCACGACCTGTAACTATTGCGCCAAGGTCTGTCCCATGGAAATCGGTATATCCGGTTCCTTTACGGCGATGAATTCCTATACGCTGTATAAGAACAAGGCATCGGCTGTTTCACAGGAAAACTGGCTGGTGGGCGGCCATGGCAAAAAAAGTGCCAGAGACTGCATCAAATGCGGAAAATGTGAACAGGTATGCCCACAGCATATTGCCATTCGGGAGGAATTGGTGCGGGTGGATAAGGCACTTGGCCAGCAAAACTGATACAGCATCCATAAAATAACAGGCAGGCCATTTGAAAAATGGCCTGTTTCTTTTTTTCTTGACTTGAAGCTAACTCCAAGGTGTATAGTGACCAAAAGGGAGTGAAGAAAATGAAGCGATTTATTTTAGATATAGGAATGCTGGTTATTATGTTAGTCACCATGGGCTTCCATTTTCTGCCGCAGCTTTGGCACGAAATATTGGGACTGGTGCTGCTGGCAGGTGTACTCTGGCATCTGTGGCTGAATCGCCGCTGGTTCAGCGGCCTGGGACGCGGGCTTTGGAGCCGGCTGCGCTTTTCCCAGAGCAGTCTGGGAATTTTGCTGGTGCTTTGTTTTCTCCTTACGATGGGGACAGGCATCATCATTTCCAATCACGTTTTCCGGGAACTATGGACAGGTGTGGCGCTGCATCGCAGTATTTTCATCCATCAGCTCCATATAGCCAGTGCTTATTCCATGGTGATCCTGGGAGGAATGCATCTGGGGATGCATTGGCTGGGGCTTTGGCAGCGCATTAAAAGGCTGCCGCTTCTTGGCCGGCTGGAGCATCATCCATCGCTGCGGTTTTGGCTGCTGGTGCTCATTGGCTGGGCAGGTGTGCTGGCCTCCCGGCTGGATCATGTGGGAGATCGTCTGCTGCTGAAGCATATCTTTGGTACGGTGGCCTCCCGACTGCCTGGTGCAGTCTACTATTTGCTGGTGCTCTGTATGATGGCGCTTTACGCCATGGCATTTTATTATTGGCAGCGTCACCTGCAGCGGCGGGCTGCAGTGAGGAAAGGGGGAAAAACGGCATGAAAAGGCGTTCTTTTCTTAAGGGCCTGGGCATAGGTGCTGTGGGAGTTGCGCTTGGCACCTATGATTTTGATAATCTGCTGGGCATGGGCGGTGATAAGACCGCTGGGCAGCCTGGCGGAGCGGGGCCGCGGGCCGAGGCGGCTGAAATGATTTATCGGGAAATACCCCATACGGGCCAGAAGGTCAGCGTGATTTCACTGGGGGTGGGGTCATTGCATGAATCTTCGGATGCAGAGGTGGCGCGGATTGTGGACCATGCCCTGGGCAGCGGCATCAACCTGATGGATATGGTCATGCCCACCGCTGGCCCCGCAGAGGCCATTGGCCGCGGGATGAAGAGCCGGCGCAAGGATGTGATCGCCCAACTGCATATCGGTGCCTATTTCAATATGGCCGGTGTAACCGATCGTACGCGGCGGCTGCAGGAGACAAAGGATGGTTTTGAAGAGCAGCTGCGATTATATGGCAGCGGTGACAGTGATATCGGGATGATCCATTATGTGGATCAGGCGGATGACTATGATGCCATGCTGAATAATGGGCTGCTGGATTATGCGGTAAAGCTGAAGGAGGCTGGTACCATCCGGTATATCGTTTTCCTCTCATTCGGTGGAAATCAGCCGGCGTTTCCTGGCAACGGGGCTGATCGATGTATTCATGTTCAGCCTGAATCCGGCCTATGATTTTGAAAATACCGCCGAGGGGCTGCGGGTATCCGAGGACCGGGCGGCATTGTATGCCGAAGCCCAGAAGCGCGGCGCAGCGATTTCCGTCATGAAATGCTACAGCGGCGGCAAACTGCTGTCGGCAGCGGACAGTCCCTTCGGGAAGGCGCTGTCCACCTCCCAGTGCGTACAGTATTGCCTGGATTGGCCGGCCGTGATTTCCTGCGTAGCCGGCGTGAAGGATATGACAGAGCTGCAGGCTTCCATGGAGTATCTGGGCGCCAGCCAGGCTGCGCGCGATTACAGCAGTGTTCTGGGGGCCGGTGCGGCGGTCACGGAGGGCGTCTGTATTTATTGCAATCACTGTCTGCCCTGCCCTGTTGGCATCAATATCGGTGATGTCAACAAATATTACGATTTGGCAAAAAATGGCGATGCCTTGGCTCGGGAGCATTACTTTGCCCTGAGCCGCTGGGCTTCGGACTGCAACGAATGCGGTGAATGCGAACCACGCTGCCCCTTCCATGTGAAGGTGCGTGACCGCATGAAGGAGATTGCCAGCTTCATGGGAAAATGAAGCGAAGGCTGTTTTATTGAGAAAAGAGTGATTTGATGAAAAAAATTCTGGTTGTATATTATTCCTGGTCCAATGGAAATACCGAGGGAATTGCGAAGAAGCTGCAGGCGGGGCTGCAGGCTGATATTGCCCGGCTGGAGACGGTGAAGCCCTATACCGGCGGCTATGATGCCGTGGTGCAGCAGGGGCAGGATGAGGTGAACCGCGGCTATAAGCCGGAGCTGCAGCCCTTGGAAATCGATGTACGGGAGTATGATGTCATTGCTGTGGGGACCCCCACCTGGTGGTATACTATGGCACCGGCTGTCGCTTCTTTCCTGGCAGCCAATGATTGGCAGGGCAAGATGGTGATTCCCTTTATGACCAATGGCGGCTGGCCGGGACATGTCATTGACGATATCAAAAAAGCCTGCCGTGGAGCCGTTTTTGCACCGGCTATGCAGGTGAAGTTCGATTCCACTGGCGGCAGCCATATGGAAACACCGGAGACCGAGGTGGATGTCTGGATCGAGTGTTTGCAGCAGAATCTTAAATGAGGTTTGCAGCAGATACTGTCTGCTGCCCCAGAGCCTGCAGAATTTTTTTGACGATCAGGGCCATTTCCTGCGGTGTTTCCGGGCAGCCGCGCTGCAGCCAGAGGGCCAGTATATTGAAATAGCCGCTGGCTCCGAAGGCTGAGGCGTATAGGATTTCCTGGCTGGTTCCCTGGCAGTTCCAGGGGACTTTGAGCTGGCGATAGATGGTGGGGTACCATTGATTCACCGCCTGCAGCACGCGCTCAAAAAGTCCCCGGGTCTGCAGCAGCTGAAGCTCATCTGCGTAGTCCTGCCAAAAGGTAAAGAATAATTGCAGGGTATCTTCATGCCTTGTGATTTTTTTTTGCAGCAAAAGCTGGGCATAGCGGTCCAGCAGCATTTTCAGATACTTTTGCAGCAGCTCATCCTTTGCGGTGAAGTGGCGATAGAAGGTGCGCCGCGACAATTGGGCCTGGTCAGCAATCTGGGTGATGGTGATGGCCTCGTATGGATGCCGGGCCAGCAGGACGAAAAAGGCCTGCATAAGCCAGGCTCGGGATTGGTCGATGGTTTTCTGATGGCTGTTTTTCATAAAAAGGCTTCCTTTTCTTAAGATATGTCACAAAGGACAGGGATTTGCAGCACTTTGCGGATAGGTTTGACCCTGTCCGGTGGCCTTATTATAATATAAATGTCACAGATGTGACAACACTGGATTCTCTATGGGAGGGATCATTTTGTCAAAGGCCATTTGGACCAGGGATTTCATCTTGATTTCCCTGACCAGTTTTTTTATGTATCTGGTATTCTACGCGCTCATGGTAGTCATCGCGATTTATTCACTGCAGCAATTGCAGGCATCAAATGCCGAAGCGGGGCTGGCAGCAGGGGATTTTCTGCTGGCGGCCCTTATTGCCCGGCTGTTTGCGGGCCATTGCATTGAATCCATCGGCAAGCGGCGCATGATGCTTTGGGGCTTGCTTTTCTATGGTCTGCTGCAGGGCTTTTATTTTATTACGACAAATATCTATCTGTTTGCCGCTGTGCGCTTTTTCCATGGTATTGCCTTTGGTTTTTGTGCAACCGCCATATCAACTTTGGCCGCCTTTTTAGTGCCGAAGGAGCGGCGGGGCGAGGGCATGGGGTATTTCCTGCTGAGCACTACGCTGGCTTCAGCAGTGGGACCCTTCATTGGGCTTTATGCTTACCAGAATTACGGCTTTTTCCTTCTGCTCCTGGTGAGCCTGAGCATGGCGGTACTGTCCCTGGGAATGGCAGCGGTCATCCATGCACCGGCAGACAACGGGGAATTGCGGCCGGTGACCCAGGCAGCGAAGGGCATGCAGGGCTATTTTGAGTTCAAGGTCCTGCCGCTGGCATTGCTGAGCCTTGTCATTTATCTGTGCTATTCCAGCCTGCTCAGCTTTTTCTCGGCCTATGCAGCAGAAATACATATGCTGGAAGCCGGCCAGTACTTTTTCCTCGTGTATTCGGCGGCCATCATATTGTCACGTCCCCAGGTGGGGAAGCTGGCAGATCAGCGGGGAAGCAATTTTGTTGTATATCCTTCCTTTGCGGCGTTTGCGCTGGGGCTGCTGCTGCTCAGCCGGGTACAGTCGGCAGGGATGCTGTTCCTATCAGCGGCCTTGTGCGGTCTGGGATTTGGCACCTTTGCCGCCATGGCCCAGGTGATTGCCATTCAGAAGGTGACCAAAGAAAGAATCGGTATCGCGCTCTCGACGGTGCTGTCCATATCTGAGCTGGGGACAGGGATAGGGCCTTTTTTGCTGGGAGGTCTTGTCGGAATATGCGGATTTCAATGGATGTACGTATTAGCCGGGGTCATTGTCATTTTCTGTGGGGCTGCTTATGCCTTCTGCAGCGTCAAAAAATATGTCTAGAGGTTGGCGGCTATGCAATTAATGCAATAGCATCATAAAAGCTATTGACTTGGAGTGAACTTCAGGGACTATGATAATAAATGGGTGAAGCAGGGAAGCCCCGGCAGGGGTTGAGATGAAGATAATCTGAGGAGCAGGAGGAATTCAAATGAAAGAATTAAGTGTATTTTCGACGGGAAAACCCAATGATGCCTATGCGCAGTATTTTGATGGACAAAGCTATTTGAATATGCTTTCCCTGAAACAGGTGGTCGTTGGCAATGTGACCTTTGAGCCGGGCTGCAGGAACCATTGGCATATCCATCATGCGGATAAAGGCGGCGGGCAGATCCTTTTATGCACTGGCGGCCGGGGCTACTATCAGGAATGGGGCAAGGAAGCGCAGGAACTTCATCCGGGGGATGTGGTGAATATTCCCCAGGGTGTGAAGCACTGGCATGGAGCCGCTCCGGACAGCTGGTTCCAGCATCTGGCCATCGAGGTCCCGGGAGAAAATCCGAAAAATGAGTGGTGTGAACCAGTGGACGAGGCGGATTATGCCAGACTGAAATAAAAGGAAACATCCTCATGGCCGCAGCAGCCGTGAGGATGTTTTGTCAGGTCCTGGTGTTTGGGCCCGGAGGATGTATTTAGTGCAGTGTCATCATCATACGTTTCAGGCATGGCATGATAGAGAAAATAGGTATTTTATTTTTGCGCCGGTATTGACTAGAATGAAGATATAGATTCAGATTAATGCCAACACAGTAGAGGAGGCTGCATCATGACCATTGGAGAAGCTGCTGAAAAAATGAACATTTCTGTTGATACGCTGCGTTATTATGAGCGTATTGGCATCCTGCCTCCTGTACCGCGAAGGAGCAATGGGATGCGGGTATACGATACATCTTATCTGGAATGGATTGCCTTGATACGCAATCTCAAAGCGGGGGGCATGTCCCTGGAGGCCGTTCTTGATTATATGGAACTGGCGAGACAGGGGGATGACACCGCCGAGGAACGTAAGGAGCTGCTGCGGGAAGCGAAGCGGTCTCTGACCGTTAAAATTGATGGGCTGCAGCTGGCCGTACAACAGGCAGAGGAAGAACTGCGTAATTATGAGAAGGCTTTGCTGCCCCAGACGGAGCGGCTCATGGGCTGTATGGGACATCGGAGCCAGGCTGCTGGCTGATGGGAGGAATAGGATATGAAATGGAAAATCGGGACGATCCTTGGGGGAATATTTTTGGCGGGAACGGTATATTCCTATATGTGCCTGGTATGCATAGCAAACCATAATTTCGTATCCGAGCAGGATTATGCACGGATGAGCCAGGAAATTGTGGAGCAGAGCATCGCCGCACCGGATCAGAAGGAGGCTTCGATTCCCTGCTGCCAGAATACTTTTTGATAGTCCAACAGATCTTCCTTATGCAGGGCGGGAACATTTTCGTAAGCGTATTCCCGGCCCAGCAGCTGATATTTGTTCTGGCCGAACTGGTGAAAGGGCAGCAGCTGGACCCGCGGGGCACCCACCTCCTTCAGGCGCTGGCTGAAGCCGGCGGCATCGATGAGCTGGTCATTGTAGCCGGGAATCACGGGGATGCGGGGCAGGATATCCCAGCCCCGGGAGAATGCGGCTTTCATATTCCATAGAGGCAGCTCGTTGGATACGCCGGTGCCGTCGATATGCTTCTGTGGATCCCAGTGCTTCATATCAAAGAGCAGCAGGTCCGCGCAGCGGGCGACCCGTTCAAAGACCGCCGCCGGAGCGCAGCCGGAGGTTTCCAGGGCCGTATGGATGCCGGCAGCCTGCAGTGCCTGGAGCAGGGCAACCGCAAAATCAGGCGAACTTAATACCTCACCGCCAGAGAGGGTGACACCGCCCTGGCTTTCTTCGTAGAAATCACGATCCTGCAGGCAGATCTGCAGGATTTCTTCTACGGATTTTTTTTGCCCTTCGGCAGTCAGGGCTTTGGCAGGGCATTCGGCAACGCACTTCTGGCAGCCGGAGCATTTGTCCATAGCCAGCCGGATGCGGCCGCCACAAAGGGAAAGTGCCTGCTCTGGACATATGGCGAGGCAGTGATGGCAATGGCAGCATTGGCGGCTGTCCCAAAGGATCTGTATGCGGGGTGACTGGCTTTCCGGATTGGCGCACCAGCGGCAGCGCAGCGGGCAGCCCTTCAGGAATACCGTAGTGCGGATTCCCGGACCGTCATTGATACTGAATTTCTGAATGTTGAAAACAATGCCTTCTTCTGTCGGCAGCTGATTCATTTTGCAATCACCCATCCTGTCCTGTAGTCTGATTTCTCATTGGATTTCTTAAGAAAGAAATTTATTTACGAACGAATAATCTAAGTACATTATATGAAAAAATATTGACGATGTCCAGAAAAAATGCTATGATTTACTTACGAACGAAAGATAATATTTTTCAAAAGAAATATATAAAAGGGGCGATCATAGTGGAATTGTTGATTGACGATGCAAAGGTAGAAGCGATTCGGGAGATTTATGAATTTTATCCAATAGATGGCGTGACAACGAATCCATCGATTCTGGCTAAAACCGGTCGGGCTCCCTTTGCGGTATTGAAGGAGATCCGCAGCATCATCGGTACAGAAGCGCAGCTGCATGTGCAGGCCACAGCAGGGGATGCGGCTGGTATGGTAGCCGATGCCCATCGGATCGTAAAGGAACTGCCCGGCAATACCTTTGTGAAGATCCCCGCAGTCCGGGAGGGCTTCAAGGCCATGAAGCAGCTGAAAAAGGACGGCATAGCGACGACGGCTACAGCCATCTATACTCCGCTGCAGGGTTTTCTGGCCGGAAAGTGCGGCGCGGCCTACGCGGCACCTTACATCAACCGCATCGATAATATGGGCTATGATGGTATTGGCGTGGCCAGGACCATCCACGATATTTTCCGGCAGAATGGCCTGGCGACCAAGCTGCTGGCAGCCAGCTTCAAAAATTCCCAACAGGTACTGGAGCTTTGCAGCTGCGGGGTTGGCGCGGCCACTGTGGCGCCGGCGGTTATTGCGGGCCTGGTGAAGAATGCGGCCATTGATTCAGCTATCCAGGCCTTTGCCGAGGATTTTAAAAGACTTACGGGCAAATCAGCTATGAGTGAGCTCTGATTAAAGGAAAGCGAGGAACGAGCCATGGAGAACAGAGAGCATTTCGGAGCGTTGACGGAGCGCATGGAGTCCTTTCGTGAGGAGGTACTGGATGAAAAACCCTATATCGATGCCGAACGGGCCTTATTGGCCACAGAGGCCTATAAGGCCCATCAGAACCAGCCCAATGTGATGAAGCGGGCGCTGATGCTGCAGAATATCCTGGAAAAGATGAGTATCTATATCGAGGACAAGACGCTGCTTGCGGGCAACCAGGGGACGAAGAACCGCAATGCGCCGATTTTCCCCGAATATACAATGGAATTCGTCATAAATGAGCTGGACAAGTTCGAGAAGCGGGATGGGGATGTTTTCTATATCACCGAAGAGACCAAGTCGCAGCTTCGATCCATTGCTCCCTTCTGGGAAAACAACAATCTGCGGGCCCGCGGAGAAGCCTTGCTGCCAGATGAGGTCAGCGTTTTCATGGAAACGGGTGTCTTTGGCATGGAGGGCAAGCTGAATGCCGGGGATGCCCATCTGGCCGTCAATTACGGGCGGCTGCTTTCCCAGGGTCTTCGGGGCTATGAGCAGCGGACGCGGGAGCTCAAGGCAGCGCTGGATCTTACCGATCCGGACAGCGTGGATAAATATGTCTTTTATAAATCGGTACTCATCGTGATGGATGCAGTCCATCAGTTTGCGCTCCGCTATGCAGCGCTGGCAGCTGAAATGGCTCAGCAGGAAAAGGACGCAGGGCGCCGGGCGGAGCTGGCAGAAATGTCCCGCATCTGCAGCAAGGTTCCCTACGAGGCGGCGGATTCTTTCCCCGAGGCGGTGCAGTCGGTCTGGTTCATTCAGCTCATCCTGCAGATTGAATCCAACGGACATTCTCTGTCCTATGGGCGATTTGACCAGTATATGTATCCCTACTATATCAAGGATATCCGGGAGGGAAAAATCACCCGGGAAGCCGCGCTGGAGCTCCTAACCTGTCTGTGGATCAAGACAATGACCATCAATAAGGTGCGTTCGCAGTCCCATACCCTGAGTTCCGCGGGCAGCCCAATGTATCAGAATGTGACCATTGGCGGGCAGACCCCGGATAAGAAGGATGCGGTGAATGAGCTTTCCTTTGCTGTTCTGCAGTCTGTAGCCCAGACCCGCCTGACGCAGCCCAATCTGACGGTACGTTATCATCGGAATCTCAACAGGGAATTCTTTGATGAATGTGTGGAGGTTATGAAGCTCGGATTTGGTATGCCGGCATTGAATAACGACGAAATCATCATTCCCTCTTTCATAAACTGGGGGGTAAAGGAAGCGGATGCCTATAACTACAGTGCTATCGGCTGCGTGGAGACTGCGATTCCGGGCAAGTGGGGCTATCGCTGCACGGGAATGTCCTATATCAATTTTCCCCGGGTTCTGCTTTGCGCCATGAACAATGGGGTGGATATGACCACCGGCAGGCGGTTCACGAAGGGCTATGGCTATTTTACGGAAATGGAATCCTACGATCAGCTGCTGGCGGCCTGGGATCAGACGGTTCGCGAAATGACACGGTACAGTGTCATCGTTGAGAATGCCATTGACAAGGCATCTGAACGGGATGTGCCGGATATTCTCTGCTCTGCTCTTACGGATGACTGTATTGGCCGCGGCAAAACCATCAAAGAAGGCGGCGCGGTCTATGACTTCATCTCCGGGCTGCAGGTAGGCATTGCCAATATGGCGGATTCGCTGGCAGCCATCAAAAAGCTGGTCTTTGAGGAAAAGCGCATCACGGCCCGGCAGCTTTGGGAGGCAATCCTGGATGACTTCACCTCGCCGGAAAGCCGGCGCATCCAGCGGCTCCTGCAGGATGTGCCGAAATACGGCAATGATGATGACTCGGTAGATCAGCTGGTGGTGGAGGCCTATGATTCCTATCTGGATGAAATAAAGAAATATCCCAATACCAGATACCATAGAGGACCCATTGGCGGCATCCGCTACGGGGGGACCTCTTCGATTTCGGCTAATGTGGGGCAGGGCATGGGAACCATGGCTACCCCGGATGGGCGAAAGGCGCATGAACCGTTGGCGGAGGGGTGTTCGCCGGCGCATAATTCCGACAGGAATGGCCCCACGGCAGTGTTCAAATCCGTAGCCAAGCTGCCTACGGAGAAGATCACCGGCGGCGTGCTGCTGAATCAGAAGATGACGCCGATGATGCTGTCCGGTGAAGAAAACAAGCAGAAGCTGGAGATGCTCATTGCCACCTTCTTCAATCGGCTGCATGGCTATCATGTGCAGTATAATATCGTTTCCAAGGAGACGCTGCTGGATGCTCAGGCCCATCCGGAGAAGCATAAGGATCTCATTGTACGGGTAGCCGGCTACAGCGCTTTTTTCAATGTGCTGTCCAAGGCCACTCAGGACGATATCATTGGCCGAACGGAACAATCTCTGTAATAGCTGAATAGAGCAGGTGGAAAAGCATAAATTTGCTGCCACCTGCTTTTTTTATTTTAAAAGTGGCGTTATAATCTAAACAGGATAGAAATTTCTGACAGCGGGGAGAGAAACCTGTGATGGAGACTATTGGTTTAGCCATATATAAAGATATTTTTTCCTGCGAGAATACGGGAATCGCCGTATGGGACCTGACCAGGGATGAAATTCTTTATGATGAAACCCTGGAGAAGCTGCTGGATGCTCCTCTGCAGCGGGAACATTTTTCTCAGGTGCTGATGAACCGGGTACGGGTGCATCCCAATGATCATCATCTGCTGCTGGAACTGATTGCCTTTTTAAGCCGCACCCATAAGGAATATCGGGACGGCAAATGCAGTATGGCCTTTGAATATCGGATATTGGGGGCGGATGATGCATATCATTGGTTCCATTTACGGCAGATTATCTATTTTAAAGGCGATCACCCCTATAAGGCAGTGGGGATCCTGCGCAATACAGATGAGGAACGGCGCCAGCAGGAGGAACTGCTGAGCCGGGCCGAGCGGGACCCTATGACTGGTCTGTACAATAAGGAGCGGGTCCGTGAGCTCATCGAGGAGGCACTGCAGGTGCCAGATACGGAGAATGCCCTGTTGGTGCTGGATATGGACGGATTCAAGCAGGTCAATGATCAGCTGGGGCATTTAGCCGGCGATGCAGTCATATCCGATATGGCCCTGAGCCTGCAGACGGTATTTCGCCGGACAGATATCCTGGGCCGCATCGGCGGGGATGAATTTGTGGTTCTGCTTCGGGACACGGTGGGGGATACGGCCTTTATTATCGATCGCTGTGACCAGCTGCGCGGTCTGCTGCGCAGAAGCTTTACCAAGGGGAAAAAGAAATTGCATGTCACTGGCAGCATAGGCATTGCTGCCGCACCCCGGGATGGGATAACCTATGATGCACTGTTTGCCCGCGCGGATGCCGCACTGTATCGGGCCAAGGAGCTGGGAAGGGATACGCAGGCTTTTTATGATCCCCGGCTCAAGGAGTCTCGGGAAGAACGGATGCCGGAAGGTATTGCCCAGGGGCGGGAAAGCGCATTTTTGGAACATCCGGTGGAATATATTTTCCAGATGCTGTATGAGACAAAGGACGCCGATCTTACCGTTAAATTATTGCTGGAGCTTTTTGCTAAGTATTTTCATGTGCATCGGGTGTATATTTATCAGATGTTCGAGGAAAATTATTGGTCCAAATGTATTTTTGAATGGCGGGCGTCGGGAATCACTTCTACGGATGAGGCCCATTATGGAAGGGTGGCGGAGATTGTCCAGCAGAATTACCGTCAGACGGAATACGGCTATTTTTCTGAGTGCCGTGATGCGGAGGAACTGGAACCGGCAGATCGCGATGCCATGCTGTCGCAAAATGTCAGGGCCTTTCTTCATTGCGGTATTATGGAGGGTACCCGCTTCCTTGGCTGTGTTGGCTTTGATGATGTTTATCAGGCGCGGATATGGACGCGGAAAGAGCATGAAGTGCTGAAGGCATTTGCCGACATCATGGGCAGCTTTCTGCTGGATCAGTCCAGTATCAATACCCTGCTCGTGGGCAATCGGCACTTTCGGCTGATATTGAATACGATGGATTCCTATATATGGGTGATCCAGCAGGATACCCATGACATCCTCTATATGAATACGCCGGCTTATCGTGATTTTGGCCAGGAATCCTCGATTTTGGAAAAGTGCTATAAAATTTTCCATGGACAGGAGGAAGTCTGCGAGGAATGTCCATTTTCCCCGGGAAATGAGACGCAGAGGGCGTTTTCCTTTTGGAACGAAAAATTTCAGCGGCAGTTTACTGGTAAATCATTTTTGGTGCAATGGGATGAGAATACTGCGGCCTGGCTGGTTTTTGCCAATAAATAAAGCTGGCTTAATTTCAGGCAAGGCAATGCAATCGTATATATTGACATTCATCAATGTATATGATATAACATTATATAGATAAACATCAATGTGAGGTGATATACATGCAGAATGAAGAGGTTGCTGCTATCTGCAAGGCTATCGGGGATCTGAACCGGCTGCAGATCGTTCAGCTGCTGACCCATGGAGAGCGCTGTGCCTGTGATATTTTAGAAACCTGTTCCATCAGTCAGCCTACGCTGTCCCACCATATGAAGATTTTATGCGATGTGGGGCTGGTCCAGGGACGGAAGGAAGGAAAATGGTGCCATTATTCGCTGAACTGTGAGAGATTCAACGAATTTAAAGAATACATCGGGCGCTTGGCTTGCTGTTGAGCGGATGTTTTTTGGCTTAATACATAGATACATGTAAATATATCGATTTAGAGGGTGAAGATATGGTTTGGGATTTTATTCAAAATCAGGTTTTAGGAATGAAATGGCTGGATGGTTTGATTGCTCAGCTGCTGGTATCTGTTGGAGTGGATGTGCAGTCGCCCGTTGGCGGCAGTCTGGAATTTTTTATTTATGATGTCATCAAGATTACGGTGCTGCTCTGTTTTCTGATCTTTGTCATTTCCTATATACAGAGCTACTTTCCGCCGGAGCGCAGCCGGAAAATCATGGGGAGATTCCGGGGTATAGGCGCGAACTTTATCGGAGCACTGCTGGGGACCGTCACCCCCTTTTGTTCCTGTTCCTCCATTCCGATTTTCATGGGCTTTACCAGTGCGGGCCTGCCACTGGGAGTAACCTTTTCCTTTTTGATTTCTTCACCTATGGTGGATCTGGGAAGTCTGGTGATCCTCATGAGCATTTTTGGCGCGAAGGTGGCCGTGGCCTATGTTATCGTGGGGCTTATCATTGCTGTGATTGGCGGTACTTTGATTGAAAAGCTGGGCATGGAGGAATATGTCGCAGACTTTGTGCGGCAGGCGGCCAAGGGGGCTGATTTAGATGCTCCGGTGCTGACGGTAAAGGATCGGGCTGTTTTTGCCAGGGACCAGGTGGTGCAGACCTTTCGGAAGGTTTTTCCCTATATTCTGGTGGGTGTTGGCATCGGTGCAGTCATCCATAACTGGATTCCGGCCGACTGGATTGAGGGAGCCTTTGGCAAGGGCAATCCCTTTGGTGTGATCCTGGTTACCCTTATTGGTGTTCCCATGTACGGGGATATCTTTGGAACCATTCCGATTGCGGAGGCGCTTCTCTATAAAGGGGCAGATCTCGGTACGGTGCTCTCCTTTATGATGGCGGTGACGACGCTGAGCCTGCCCTCTATGATCATGCTGGGCAAGGTGGTAAAGGCGCCCTTATTGAAGACCTTTATTGCCATTTGTACGATCGGTATTATTCTGGTGGGATATCTTTTCAACCTTTGCCAGGGACTTTTACTTGGATGAATTTATTGAAAGGGTGGAAACAGGATGGAGTATACAACTTTTGAGCTGGGCAAAATGCATTTGACGAAGTACTTGTTTTTTACTGGAAAAGGCGGCGTGGGAAAAACCTCTACGGCCTGCGCTGCAGCTGTGAACCTGGCAGATCATGGGAAAAAAGTGTTATTGATCAGCACAGATCCCGCATCCAATTTGCAGGATGTATTCCATAGGGAACTTGATGGAAAGGGGGTTGCCATCGATGGTGTTCCAGGGCTTGTCGTGGCGAACCTCAACCCGGAAGAGGCGGCGCGAGAGTACAGGGAATCCGTGGTTGCTCCTTATCGGGGCAAGCTGCCGGCAAGTGTAATCACGAATATGGAGGAACAGCTGTCAGGTTCCTGCACGGTGGAGATTGCCGCCTTTGATCAATTCTCAAACTTCATTACCAATGAGGAAACCGGTAAGGAATATGATTATATCATTTTTGATACAGCGCCAACGGGGCATACCCTGCGGATGCTGCAGCTTCCCTCAGCCTGGAGCAATTTCATCACGGACAGTACCCATGGGGCATCCTGTCTGGGGCAGCTGGCTGGTTTAGGCGAAAAGCAGAGCATGTACAAGGCTGCGGTGGAGAATCTTGCTGATGGGGCGAAAACAACGCTGATTCTGGTATCCCGCCCGGAGGAAACGCCGCTGTTGGAGGTTGAGCGTTCCAGCCGGGAGCTTAAGGAACTGGGGATTCTCAATCAGCTCTTGATCATCAATGGGGTGCTGATGGAGGCCACGGATGTATTGTCACAAAATATTCTGGCTAAACAGCAAAAGGCTATGGAAAATCGGCCAGCAGCATTGAAGAGCCTGGAAACCTATATCCTGCCCTTACGATCCTACAATATTCTGGGGTTGGAAAATATCCGGGCCTTTTTCCAGCAGGATGATTTTTCGTATGGAGAAAGGGACGGAAAGAGTGTTGATCTGCCGGGCATGGATGTCCTTATCGAGGATATTTACAACACGGGTAAAAAAGTCATATTCACTATGGGAAAAGGCGGAGTCGGCAAAACCACTGCCGCTGCAACCATAGCTTTAGCCCTGGCTAAAAGGGGAAAAAAGGTGCATTTGACCTCAACGGATCCGGCTGCTGATTTAGAGCATATCATTTCGGAGAATAAAAATATGACGCTGCATAAAATCGATGAAAAGCAGGAGCTTTCACGGTATAGGGATGAGGTGCTGCGCAAAGCGCGTGAAACCATGAGTGAGGCTGATGCTGCCTATATAGAAGAGGATCTGCGTTCACCCTGTACCCAGGAAATTGCGGTGTTCCGGGCCTTTGCAGAGGTGGTGGCCCAGGCTGAGGATGCGGTTGTGGTCATCGATACAGCGCCCACCGGACATACGCTTTTACTGCTGGATGCCACGCAGAGCTACCACAAAGAGGTGCAGCGGACAAAGGGCGAAATACCACCGGCGGTTCAGCAGCTTTTACCAAGGCTCAGAGATGCCGGCCAGACCGAGGTGGTAATCGTAACACTGCCGGAGGCCACTCCGGTATTTGAGGCTTCCAGGCTGAAGGACGATCTGGCCCGTGCGGGCATCCATAACAAGTGGTGGATCATGAATCAATGCCTGTCGCTGGCAGATACAAAGAATCCTATGCTGCTGGCCCGGGCTGCGGCGGAAAAGGAGTGGCTGGAAAAAGTGCGGCAGATCAGCGGCGGTAATTTTGTCAGCATTCCGTGGCTGCAGGATGCATCAGTTCAAAACATGATAAAATCCATGGCATGACGGCAATGGATAAAGGAGTGAGGTCAGTATGAAAAAAATTGTTATTTATGAACCGGCCATGTGTTGTTCCACAGGCTTATGCGGTGTTGGGGTGGATCCGGAGCTTTTGCGTATTTCCACGGTGATGGATAAATTGGCAAAGCAGGAGGTTCAGGCGCTGCGGTACAATCTGTCCAGTGCCCCGATGGAATTTGTCACCAACATCAAGGTGAATGGAGAAATGGAAAAGCATGGTGTGGAAGTTTTGCCAATCATTGTATTGGATGATGAAATCGTTCTTACGGGGCGTTATCCCAGCAATAAAGAACTGACGGCCTGGCTGGAGCTGGCGCCAGAGGTTTTGGGTAATTGAGTCATACAAATTTACAGCAGGGAGTTGTGCAAAATGATGATTACGGATGCTGCTAAAATTATGTTGACTGCAAAAAAACGGTTGCTGACTCTTGCTGTACGAGGTGATATAAACATGAAAATTGCTTTCATTTGTGTGCATAATTCCTGCCGTTCCCAGATGGCAGAAGCTTTTGGCCGGGTCATTGGACAGGGTGCTTTTGAAGTGTATTCGGCGGGTACCCATATTGGAACAGGGATCAATCCGGATGCGGTTGCTGTGATGCGGGAAATCGGTATTGACATGGAACTGCATCAGCGGCCAAAGGTTTTGCATGATATCCCCACGGTGGATGTTGTTGTTACCATGGGCTGCAATGTGGATTGTCCCTATTTGCCCTGCCGCCATCGGGAGGATTGGGGATTGGAAGATCCTACAGGGAAGTCTATGGAGGATTTCCGCCGTGTGAGGCAGCAGATTCAATCAAAGGTTTTAATGCTGCGGCAGAGAATTGAGGCCGGAGCTTTAGAATAAATTTTTTGGAGATTAATTTATTGATTTTAAGGAGGAATTGATATGGGATTTTTTGGTTTTGGCAAGAAAAAGGAAAGCGCTGATGTAACCGCTGCTCCGGAACAGGAAGCTGCTGTAAAGGTGCTGGGGTCAGGCTGTGATAAATGCCAGGCCCTTGAAAAAGCGACACTGGAGGCGCTGCAGGAGCTGGGCCGTGAACCGCGGGTACAACATGTAAAGGATTTTGCGGAAATTGCTAAATATGGTGTTATGCAGACACCGGCGCTGGTATCGGACGGCAAGGTGATTTCCTATGGCAAGGTATTGTCCAAGGATGAAGTATTGGACTTGCTGAAAAAATAATGATTGCAAGCAAAGGTCGATAGGAGGGAAGGGCAATGCTTTCCAAAATGCTGACAAAGCTGGAAAACCCCCAAAGACGTAAGGAACTTTCCCCGGGAGAAACTCTGCGCAAAGCGGGTTTCGCGGCGGGAATGACCCTGTGCGATATCGGTGCCGGAACAGGGCTTTTCCTGTTTGAGGCGGCAAGGATCAGCCGGGAAGCAGTTTTTGCATTGGAAATCGATCCGGAGCTCATCCAGTTCATGGAGAAGCGAAAAGCAGAGCAGGGGCTCGCCAATGCTATCATCCGTCAGGTGGAAAATGAGAAGCTTCCGGTGGAAGATCATTGCTGTGATATGGTACTGCTGGTCACTGTTTTCCATGAATTGGCAGACAAGGAAACGATGCTGCGGGAGATCCGGCGGATATTGAAAAAGCCGGGAAAGCTTTTCATTATTGAGTTCTATTATAACGAAACGCCCATGGGCCCGCCACTAGGGCATAGGATATCAGAGGAATTGTTGGAGAATATCTGCGAGGCGGAAGGCTTCGTCAAGGGGCAGAAGTTCTCTTTAGGTGATAATTTCTACGGAATAGAATTCATGGCTGAAACTTGAAAGCAGGATGCCTGGCGTATAAATGAGGCTGTCGCACGCTACATCATATTTCATAAGTATACAATACCCGCACCCCATGTCCGCCCTTTGAAGGGCGTAGCCAGACGCTTGGCGCTTTAGCGCCTTAGCGGTCGGCTATCCCCTTGTGGGTGGGGACCATGCGCAGCATGGTGGTGGGATGCATCGGTTGTATATTTATAAAGCAGATGTCCTTCGTGCGACAGCCTCATTTTTTTGCTGCTGTAAAAAGAAGGAACTGCTTTTTCGGCTATACGTGAAAGGCATGATGAGGGATATAAAGTAAGCATTAGACAGGGATATTGTCCTAAGATAAAATGAAAGTGTCCTTGAACTGGAGGTGAAGAAAATGACTATTTTAGAAGCCAGTAAGCAATACCATATACCGATAAAGATTCTTAAGGAGTACGAAAGCTGGGGACTTTGCTGCGAAGTGAAAAAGGTCATGGGGGATTGGCAATATGATGATCAGGATATTGAGCGGCTGAGCACGATTATGACACTGCATGATATTGGGTTTTCCAAGGAGGAGATCGGACGGTATATGCGATTGCTTTTACAGGGAAGCGCTACGGAAGCCGAGCGGATGGAAATGCTGGATAAGCAGCGCAGCAATACCCTGGAGGAAATACATTTTCGGGAAAAGCAGCTGGAGCGGATGGATTATTTGCGGTATGAAATGGGAAATAAAGCGTAGAATTTGTAGAATTTGAAACGATAGAACTTAACAGGAGGAATTTTTATGGAAAAGAAAAATCTTGGTTCTGTGCTGGCCTTGTATCCGACGCCGGTGACTGTCGTTGGGGCGATGGTGGAAGGAAAGCCCAACTGGATGCTGGTTGCTCATGTGGGCATCATGGGCCATGACCATATCATGCTCAGCTGCGTGAAATCGCATTATACCAATCAGGGAATCCGCGCCAATAAGATGGTTTCGGTCAGTTTAGTGGATGAAGCATTCCTGCCGAAAGCCGACTATACCGGCTGTGTAAGCGGCAGCAAGGAAGATAAATCCCGGCTGTTCGACTATGAAATGGGTGAGGCAGGGACGCCGGTGCCTAAGGATGTGCCGCTTTCGATGGAATGCGAGGTGGATGATATTTACGAAACAAAAGGATTTGATAATTTTATCCTGAAAATCAGGAATACCTATGCCAGGGAAGAGATCCTCGGTGACAATGGAAAAATCAGCTATGAAAAGCTGAAGCCAGCACTTTTTTCCATGGTCAATTATGAATATCTGAGCACCGGGAAAATTATCGGTAAATGCATGCATATGAATGAGGGAAAATAGAATAAAAATAAGGAAGTGCGGGCTTTTGCCATTATTCGGGGCAAAAGCCTTTATTTATCCGGTTGCCCGGGTACGGCTCACCAAGGAGCAGCGGTGTCCGTTCCTTTGCGGGGATGGGCTTTGCTTCATTCAGCGGCGCAGCGAAGAGAGTAATCTGTCAGAAACCTGTCGGACACATCCTCGCGTGCTGCGTTTCTGGGGCCAGGGATATGGGGAACTGTCCCTGCAGGTATCCTGTCCCCATGCCGCGGATTTAATATTTGACGGATACGCCAGTAACCTTTTTCTCTACGAAAATATCGGCAGCAGATCTGCGGGGATTGCGCAGCCGGCGGCAGGAAAATCAGCAGGGCATTGGCTTCCGTAATTTTATCATCCATATCTTGCAGCATCGGGAATATCCTTTGCGGGAGCGTGTGCTGCTGGCGAATCACTTCTTCTGGCAGGCGGCCGCTTTTTCGGATGAAAAAGACGCTGGCTTTTTGGCCCTTGTGGACAGGTGTTTGGAAATCCTGGCGGGTGGGGATAAAGTACGGGGGATTGGTGAGTCGGCAGCGCGGCAGACGGCAATGTCACTGGAAATACTGCGTTCACTGCTGCTTCATCGCATGCAGGGTATAGAGATGGATGCAGAACTGTTGGGAATTGGAAACTGGATTCTGCAGCATGGCGAGCTGCAGAATCAGGTGACGGACCGGAGTGTTTTTCTGTATAGGCAGGCGCAGGGCACTTTCGGCCAATTTTTTCAAGAGCAGGCACAACCGTTGGAAAATTATTTAGTGAACCAGGTATTCAAGGCGGGAAATCTTTTTCTTTCTGGCGGAGGCGGGCAGACTTGGCTGCTGCTGATATTTCAATACGCGCTGCTGCAATTTTTGCTTTTAGCAGCTGCCAGCCAAAGGGGAAAAGTCATTTCTTCCGCTAAGGTGCATCGTATTGTGCAAAAACTCAGCAAGCTGGTGGAGCATGATGAACGTTATTTGCAGCAGGCCGCGAAATTCATTGAAGTGCTGCAGTTGGATAATGAGATGGGAATGGAACTGCTGCTGCGGGAATGTGGGTGAGATGGGGGTCACCTACTGAGAACATGCTGAGCGCAGGCAATAAATTTTTTCAGGGCCGGGGAAGCCTGGGCCAGTGACGGCAGTGCGATGCCCAGGGTAATATGCTGCGGCGGGTCAAAGGGCAGGGTCACTACCGGTCCGGTCCAGTTTTGGGCCATGAGGGCATTGTTCAGACTGATGCCAAGGCCGGCGGCGACCATGGAATACGCGGTATAGTTATCACTGGTGGTGAAACGGATCTGGGGCGTGAGCTGGTGGCTTGTCAGCAGGCGCTCCAGATCCGTGTTTTGTTCCGGCAGGGGCTGGATAAAGGGAGCACCATTCAAGGCCTCCAAAGGAAAACTGCAACCCTTTGCCAGCGGGTGGTCCTTTGGCAGCCAGGCCACAAGCTCATCCTGCTGCAGGGGAATCCAGTCGCCCTGTCCATGATATTCGCTGAAAAAGCAGCAATCCAGCTGATGGCTTTCCAGCCGCTGCACGAGATCGCTGTTGCCGCCTTCCCAGAGGTCAATCTGTATGCCGGGCCAGCTGGCCTGGAAGGCCTGGATGATTTTGGGCAGCCAGCAGGCAGCGGTACTGTAATAGGTGCCGATGGTGAGATGGCCGATACTCAGTCCGCGGATATCTGTGCAGAGCTCCTGCAGCTGTTTTTGCCAGTGGGTCAGCTCCTGGAATATCGGCAGCAGGCGCTGCCCCTCTGAAGTCAACGTAACTCCCTGACTTGTCCGGCTGAACAGTGGGAAGCCGGTTTCCTCCTCCATGCTTTTGACCATCCGGTTGATGCCGGAGGGCGTATATCCCAGCTGTTCGGCAGCCTTGGAAAAGCTGCCGCTGTCAATAATTTTCAAGAGAACCTGACATTTTTCCGTATCCATACTATAGCCTCCGCGATGTGATTATTTATCACATATAATGTGATTTATTTTCGCTTTTTGCATAACTGACTCCATAGTATACTGAGGTCAGATGAAATGCAAGGGGGTTTTTGTAATGCGTGTATGGCAGGCGGAATTGTTATTGGCAGCTGTGATTGCAGCGCGGAGTGTGTCCTATTTATTTGAAAAAATCGGTCTGGAGAGCATGGAGCCCTTCACGCTGCTGGGGCTGCGATTTTTGCTGGCCTTTGGCTTTTTGGGTATCCTGTTCTGGAGGCAGCTGCGGGGTGCTGGCTGGAGCACCTGGTGGAAAGGCATCCTGCTGGGCGGAGTCTTGTTCTGTGTCATGGGCTGCGAGCTTTTGGGCCTGCAGACTGTGAGCTCATCCATGGCCTCTTTTCTGGAGAATACAGCAATTGTTTTTGTACCGCTTTTTGAGGCAGTGCTTTCCCGGCAATGGCCAAGGAGGGATGATTTGGCTGTGTCAGGGATCATACTCATCGGAGTGGCGCTGCTGGTGCTTTCGCCAGGCAGCCTGGCGGATGGGATAACCATTGGAACGGCATATTGTCTGCTGGCAGCGGTGCTGTACGCCGGCTGGATCCTGCTGACAGGCTGCAGTGTACGCGAGGAGCCGCCGCTGGCCATTGGAATCCTGAGCCTGGGAGTCGTAGGGATTCTCAGCATGGGTGCGGCACTGCTTTTTGAGTCCGCTGTCCTGCCGACAGCTGCCGGGCAATGGGGCATCCTTCTGGTGCTGGCCTTTGTATGCAGTGCCTTTGGCTTTACGCTGCAGCCGGTGGCCCAACGGTATGTATCCGCGCAGCGGGCGGGCATGTTCTGCGCATTGAATCCAGTGGTGGCAGCAATCCTGGGCTGGCTGTTCCTGCAGGAACGCATGGATTCTTTTGGCCTGGCGGGGGCCATACTTATTGTTGGCAGTCTGGTACTCAGCCAAAGGAGAAAAGTGCCGCAGCCGGTGCATGATTGAAATTTTACGGAGTGTTTTTTGAAATTAATTAAGAAGGTAAAAATAATATAAAATCGAATATAAAAATATATACAGTCAAAAGAATCTGCTTAACTTACAGCAGGAGGTGTTTGGATGCCAAAAGCACAGAAGCCGGTCATAGCTATCATGTATGATTTTGACAAGACCCTGTGTACGAGAGATATGCAGGAATATACATTTATTCCCAGCCTGGGGCTGAAGGCGCAGGACTTTTGGAATGAGACGGGGCGCATGGCCCGTGAGGATAATATGGACGCGATGCTGGCGTATATGTATCTGATGCTGCGCAAGTCGCATGAGCGGATGATTCCGGTTACGCGGGATGCGTTCAAGCGGCTGGGGGCAGGAATCGAATATTACCCCGGGGTGGAATCCTGGTTCGCCCGGCTGAATGCCTATGGCGCGGAGAAGGGCATCCGTCTTGAGCATTACGTGATATCATCAGGACTGCAGGAGATCATTGAGGGCTCGTCCATCTATCCGGAGTTCAAAAAGACCTATGCCTGCGAATTCCTTTATGATGAAAACGGGGTAGCGGTCTGGCCGAAGAATGTGGTGAATTATACGACGAAGACACAGTTTTTATTCCGTATCAATAAGGGCGTATTGGATGTTTTTGACAATGACAGGATCAATCAATACGTGCCGGAGGATGAGCGGCCGATTCCCTTCCGCAATATGATCTATATTGGTGATGGAATGACGGATGTCCCCTGCATGAAGCTGGTAAAAGCCAATGGCGGGCAATCGATTGCGGTGTTCAAGAAGCGCAAAAAGAGTATTGCCAAGCAGCTGCTGGGCGAAGGCCGGGTGGATTTCATCGTTGAGGCAGATTATCGGGAGAATAGTGAATTGGATGATATCGTAAAGCTGATTCTCGATAAGATGACCGTTGCCGATCAGCTGGTGACGATGCACAGAAAGCACGAACAGTCTTTGTGATTTCTGTCTGGGAAAACACGGGAACAGTATCCTGAACAAAAATAATGGAGGACAGATATGGATAAGAAGATATATTTTGCGGGATCTATCCGGGGCGGCAGGCAGGACGCAGCACTTTACAGGAAAGTTATTGCTGCTATCCAGGAGACGGATATTGTGCTGACGGAGCATGTGGGCGACCTGAGCCTGTCGCTGGTTGAGAGCCAGGGGGATAGGGCCATCTATGAGCAGGATACAGCCTGGCTGCGTGCGTGCGACCTGGTTATTGCCGAATGTACGCAGCCATCCCTGGGAGTTGGCTATGAGCTGGCATACGCTGAAAGATATGCCAAGCCCGTTCATATCTTCTATCGCAAAGGCGGAAACCTGTCAGCTATGCTGACGGGAGACAAGTATTTCCAGCTGCATCCGTATGAGCAGGAGGATGAACTGCTGGTGGAGGTAAAAAAGGTTTTGGACAATTGAGGCATTGGATGAGGAGGCAGAGGATATGCGTGCAGAAACAGAGCGGTTGATCATCCGCAGTTTTGAAGATCGGGATACGCAGGGTGTGCTGCGCTTGTGGTCAAATCCACGTGCGAATTGCTATGTCAGAGATAAAATTAGTACGATGGAAGAAGCCTCGCAGCGTATAGCTAAGGCTAAACCGGCTTATGATCTGGCGGTGTGTCTGAAGGAGGACAATACTTTTATAGGGACGGTCTTTGGCCTGAGGGAAGAGCCGGATACGTTCAGCCCTTGCTGGAATTTTTTACCTGACTATGGCAGAAAGGGCTATGCCTTTGAAGCTGCTAAAGCGTATTTTGCTTATCTTTTCGAGGAAATGGGCATACGCAGGCTGTATGCGTACACGGATGAAGAAAACCTGAGATCGCAAAAACTGTGCCGCAAGCTGGGAATGCGCCAGGAAGGGCTCTTCAAAGAGTTTATGTCATTCGTCAACAATCCGGATGGAACGCCATTTTATGAGAACACCTTTCAGTTTGCGCTTTTAAAGAAGGAATGGCAGGCTGATATAGGGAGCATGATAAAGAAAAATCCACAGAGAAGATTGACGGTGTCGTAGCCACGATAATGGCACTCGACCGGGCAATTCGCTGTGGAAATGAGAATGGGGAAAGCGTATATGATGGGCGTGGAATTTTGTTGATATAAAAAGTCCTGGACAGCATACGCCATCCAGGACAGTCATGCGGTGGTTTTATCCGGCAATTGGAGCCAACGAAAACTTCAGTCCCAGTGAATGTGTAATCTTCAGCAAAGTGTCGAGTTTGGGCATGGTCTTAAAGGCTTCGATGCGAGCCACAGACGATTGTGGCATGCCGCAAAGCTCGGCAAGATCGCAATGGGAAAGACCGAGTGCAGTGCGCTGCCAGATTATGGATGTGATGAGGGACGATATTTCCTCAATGGATTCCATTTCCTGACGGTTGGCATCATCGATGCTTTTGACATGATCCTTATAATCGTTCCAGGCCCTCATTATTTATCATCTTCCTTTCTGGCCATATAACCGTCACGTTCAGCATTGGCTCGGAATATCTCGCGCCTGGGTGTTTTCTGCGTCTTTTTACGGAACTGATGCAGAAGCATGAATGTGTTATTCTTTTGATAGAAATACAGTACTCGGTTATTTCCTGGGCGCAGTTCCCAGATATCATCCTCCAAATGTTTGGTGATATCCTTGGGCAGGTGTGTGCCGTTGTCCTGCAGAAGCTGGATGTGCAGGGATATCTGCTCGTACTGAATACGAGAATTTTTGTATGTAGGGGCTTTTAGCGTAGTTCCTCAAGAAAATTCCACAGTTCGGATTCGCATTGGCTTTTTCATAAAATTCGATGTTGAACATTTTTTTCAAGGATTTTACTTTTATGACAGCACGCATGCTATCGCAAATCAAGGAGATCAAAACGAGCAGACCGCCATGCAGGGGACTGCCGTGTATGCCTGCGTTCGCATCCTGGCAGAAGCCATCGCGGGTCTGCACTGTGCAGAGAACTGTAACAAGTAAAAAATGCTGGATCATCCTCTGTACGCAATTTTGCTGGTGATTGCAGGACATGCATAAATTTTGTGGAATATACAAATTATTGAAATTATACTTAGGAGGATTTGTAAATGAAAAAAATTGCCGTGTGTGGGATAGTCTTGTGTTTTACAATGATGTTATGTTCAATTTCTTTTGCCAGCCCGTTCATAGAGCAAAATAAATTAAATAGTAATGCTATGTATGCTATGAAGAATAAAGGCCCTGTTAATTTTTCATATCATACACCTGATGGACAATTTAAAGTAAAATTGTCATATCCGCATATCAAAGGGAAAATGATACACGCAGAGGCCTGGATGAACGATAGTAAGGTGTATGATTATAATTTACCAGCCGTGGATAATGGTTACATGACACGCATTTATAAAGATATGGCTTCAAATAGAATTTTTATATCATTTAGTAGTTATAAATCCTCTATATTGGTTGGTTATAATGGTAATTCAAAAAAAGTTGAAACTTATGTTGATAGCCATAATTATTATTCTGGCTTTGCGTGGGCAGCACCTTGGCTTTATTCAAGAAATAATGGTGATCTTGTTCTTTGTTTCCTTGATGGATATGATGATGTTCCAGCCCATCATAAACATATATATGTTTTAGATTGGGATGAAAGTGCACAATGGTTTAATTATCGAGATGAAGGAATAAGTGCATATAATAGAGACTAATGGATAGCAAATGAATGTCTCCTTGTCAAATGATCATTATCCTAGAATATATGCTTACAGGGGCAAATGATATTGTCGATAATGACGCATGGCAGCATCATTCCTGCAAAAAATGTGTTGAGAATGAATGGTCTGGCAACGCAAAGGGATTAGGTTTAAAAACAATCGAACCAATTACCAAAGAAGAGCGATCGTCAAAATAAAAATTGACGATCGCTCTTTCTTCTTTGGGGACGATCAGTCGACTGGAGCGTTTTTGCCTTTTAACTGCATCTGTTCTGAGCCCCATTTATAGATTTCATTCAGTGCGGGAAGTACGGCTTCACCGCGTTCGGTCAGGGAGTAGTCGACCTTAGGGGGGATGGTCTGGTATTCATGGCGTGCTACCAGTCCGTCTGCTTCCAATTCCCTTAGGCATTTGGTCAGCATCATATTGGTGATACCCGGTATACTGCGTTTCAGTGCATTATATCGGGTATTTTTTTCTATATGAAGATGCCATAGCAGTGGCAGTTTCCATTTTTGTCCGATGATATTCAAGGCAAAGAGTACAGGGCATTGCTGCTTTTCGATATTCTGCATGGTCGGATCGATAGGGTAGTCAACGGTAGTGTTCTTAGACATATGCGTACCTCCTAAAAATAAAAGTAAGGCAGAAAAAACTGCGTACTTCACAAATACTTTCTTAACGGTTATTATGATTTTAACAAAAGCGAACCGGTTAGGCAAGTGAAGAAAAATCAATAGTTTTTGGGAGGATTGATCGCAATGAAATTTACCAGCGGCATTAACCGACCGCCCTATGAAACAGCGGATGGCTATTTGCAGGTGACAGAAGGGTGTTCGCATAACACCTGCCTGTTCTGCACCTATTTTAAGGATACGAAGTTCAGGAAGGCTGGTATCGAGGAAATCGAGGCGGATATCAAGGAAATGCCCCAGTATTTTGGCAGTCCTAAACGTATTTTCCTGCAGGGCGCAGACGGATATTCTGCTGACTATGACACCTTGATGAAAACGGCTGAATTGCTGCATGAACATGTACCATCTGTGGAGACCATCAGTGGGTATGCCAGGATCGACAGTTTCTTTGACAAATCTGTGGAGGAGCTTCGGACGATGAAAGATGCAGGCTATGACAATCCATATATTGGTGTTGAGTCTGGCGACGACGTGGTATTGCAGCGTATCAATAAGGGCTATACGGCAGCTCAGGCGCGGGAAGTTCTGGAAAAGCTGGATGCTTCCGGTCTGCGCTATATCGTGAATTTCCTGAATGGAGCGGGCGGCCATGACTATGGGCTGGATAATGCCCGGAAAACAGCGGCGCTTTATGATGGCTTGCATCCAACGATGGTGAATACTTCCATGCTGACGGTAGTGCCAGGCACGCCGTTGTACAGGGCAATTGAAAAGGGCCTGTATAAGGAATCGACTGAAAAGGAAAAGCTGCAGGAAATCCAGGAGTTTATCCGGTGCCTGACCAATGAGACGGTATTCATGAATGAGCATGCTTCGAATCTCTTTCATGTGAAATGCAATCTGCCGGAGGACAAGAAAGGCGTGCTGGATTATATACAGAAACTGATTGATGGCAAAGAAGAGGCTGAGCTTCGGAAGTATCGTGAGTATATCAGCCGGGCATTTTGAACGCGAGGAAGGAATGAAGAACAATGGGATTAACATACAATGGAACGATCTACCGTCCGCCTGTGGAGGCAGCGACGTTTCTGCTTCCAATTACGGAAGGCTGCTCGCATAATGCCTGTCGCTTTTGCAGTATGTATAAGGATGTGCCCTTTTGCATGGTAGATATGAATCAGGTGGAAGAGTATCTGAGGGCAGCACCATCGTCTTATCGTGAAAATGGCCGGGATCTTTCCCGCGTTTACCTGGTAGGCGCAGATCCCTTCGTGCTTTCAGCGAATCGCCTGGAGCAAGTGTCTGAGCTCATCCATGCATATATTCCGGAGTGCAAGGTCATCACAATGTATGCTGCGGTGCGTAATATCATGAATAAATCGGATGGAGATCTGCGCCGGATCAAGGCTATGGGGATTGATGATCTCTATGTGGGCATCGAGAGTGCCCGTGAGGAAGTCCTGTATCATCTCAACAAGGGAAATACAGCAGCGGATGCCCGGGAACAGGTCCTGCGTCTGAATGCAGCAGGTATTTCCCATATGGACATGCTGATGCTGGGGGCGGCCGGTGAGGGAGAAGCAGAAAAAAGCGCACTTGCAGCTGCAGTGCTGGAAAATGAGACTAAGCCTAAGATGATACTCATCAACAGCATGTCGCTGTTCCCGGAAACAGATTTATATGATGATGTGCAGAAGGGAAAATTCAAGACTGCCAGCGAGAAGGAAATCCTTATCGAAGAGAAGATCTTTGTAGAAAATCTCAAGCTGCCAGAGACTTATTTTTGGGCAGCTCACAGCTTGGATGTGGTGCGTATGGCCGGCTATCTTCGCGAGGATCAGCAGAAGATGGTGCAGTTTCTGGAGCGCACGATTGCAAACCTGGATGAAGAACGCCTGCGTGAACACTTCCAGCGTGAAAAGATGTCTATTTAATATTTTAGGAGGTAAATGAAATGACTCAGCCAGGCACCATCATTGCCGATGGACACTTCGTGAACCATGCCTTTGGTACCGTTCAGCGTCTGGGCGATAAATTACAGTGGTCGTATTTGAAATAAGAAGTGCCCCTCCGTTACGGCGGAGGGGCGTTTCTTTATATATACCGTATATTCCTTGAGATTATTTCAGGCCACGTAATACGAAGGCACATTTATGCCCGGGCGTATTGTAGCAGGCGTTACAGGAGATGCAGGCTGATGGCCGGATATCGCCGGATTTCCAGCGATTGGGAAGACTTGGTTCACGGATGAGTGGGCGTGATAAGGAAAGCAGTTCGATCGATGTTTGGTTGAGCAGATCATTCATTGACTCGATGCTGCGGTGTCCACCGACCAGAATAACAGGTGTATTTATGCATGCTGCCAGTTTTTCGGCAAAAGACCGGAAATAGGCTTCGTTGACATGCGGCTGAATTTGTGACCTGGAGGTGCCATTGCCGCTGACTTCTATGGAGTCGATCCCTTGTTTTGATAGTTCCTGACAAATCAGCAGGCTTTCTGCCGGAGTAAGTCCATTCGGTATGAAATCGCTGCAGTTGATTTTTATTGAAATGTGCAGGTCGGTAGTTGCAGCCCTTATTGCCTGATAGATTTCTAGCAGCAGTTTGCTTCGTTTCTGCAATGAACCACCATAAGCATCCGTGCGGTGATTATAGGCAGGACTGATGAATCGGCTTAAGAAAAAGTTATGGGCTGCATGGATTTGAATCCCATCAAAACCGGCTTTTTGAGCACGGACAGCAGCCTGCACAAACAGGGCCTTGATATCCTGCAGGTCATCAGGCGATAGTTCGTCGGGCTCTACGGGAGAGAGCGTTCCGGTCGAATCCAGCTTGAAATAGGCGCCCAATGCAAGCTGGGTAATTATAGCGCTGCCCTGTGCTTTGACGGCTGCTGCGAGCCGGCTATATTGAGGTATCAGCGCATCGCTGCTCAGACGCATCATTCCACCAAAATAATAGTCGTTGGAGGACACGCTGGTAAAACCCGTGATGATAGTACCAATGCCGCCTGCTGCGAGTTCCTGGTAAGTTTGGATCAATGCATCCGAAATACTGCCATCTGAATTGGCCATGTTTTCCCAGGTTGCTGAGCGGATCAATCGATTTTTTAATGACAAATGGGAAACGGCAGCCGGATCGAAAATAGTTTTCATTGTAAGTCCTCTTTTCGTTCATGATATTGACTGTTTCGTTATGCCATTCAGTCTAACAGATGCACAGAAAAAGAAAAGTACGCAGTTTTTTCTTCCTTGGAATGTACCGGGAAATAATGGGAGTATTCGTGCGGCAAAAATGCAGTCGGGCTGAATATCTTTATAGTATAGGAAATATACTGACATGGAAAAGCTGCGTACCATGAAAATGCATGCCGGATGCAGAATTTACTGATATGAAAAATATTTGGGTGAACAGCAGGAATTCTCAATAGGAAGGGTGAACTTATACAAGATTGTAATTTGTTACTGAAGGAGCGGGATGTTATGTCTTTTTTGGATAATTTAATAAGTAATGGAAAAAATTTGGGGAGTTCGATTGGAACAGCTATAGGGCAGGCTACTAATCAAGCCAGTGTGGACGCAAGGCTATCATCGCAACTGTCCTCGGCAAAATCAGAAATGTCTATAGTAGATGATGAACTGAACAAGTCCTATCTTATGATTGGACGGAAATATGTAGAATATCTCATTATATCAGATGCTGTTCCTCAGATTGAGGTTCAAGACACGCTTAAGTTGATGACACCGAAACTTGCCAAGCGTAAAGAGCTCGAAAATCAGATTATAGCTATTGAAAAAGAAATAAAAGAACAACATGTTATGGCTGAAAAAGCTAAATATGAAAGAGAATATCTGTTGCAAAAAGAAAAATTAGACAAGGCTCTTTCCATGGATATTATAACGGAGCAGGAATATATCGCAAAAATATCTGTATATAAAAGTAGATTTGACAATTTTGAGGAAATACGGCGCATCAATGCTCAATTCGATATGGGCATTATAACTGCGATTGAGCGCGATAGCAAACTACGTGCTATCGGCGTGTTTTTGTAAATGGAAATTGTGCGTAATTTGAATGAATATTTTTAATGCTAAGTGCCTATCGAATATGGTAGGCGCTTTTCGTATGTTTTCAAGAAGGGGAAAAGCAGAGGTGCTGAGATAACTCTGCCATGCACAAATAATGATGAATTGAATTTAGCGGGTGCAGGGAGGCATTTTAAGTATCCAATGATACAGCGTATGGTTACATTATGATGATTATGTTATAGTTGTAAGGCGAGACTCTTTTTCTGCCAAGGAAAAACACTTGACATGTTTTGGCAGCTCGGATATAATAACAGAGGTCAAGGATTTTCCCTTGACAATTGCAGAAAACAGGTGACGTTATGCTGGAAGAGCTTTTGCATACATCGGATCTTTTCGATTTATACGGTGCGCTGCTGACGGAAAAGCAGCAGAAGTGCTTGGAAATGCATCTGTTTGAAGATTTTTCGCTGTCGGAGATCGGGGAGGCCATGGGAATTTCCCGCCAGGCAGTTTATGATACAATTCACCGGGCTGAGCAGGCCATGGAGGATTATGAGACCAGGCTTGGCCTGGCAGCACGCTATCAAAAAGAGCGGGCGGAGCTGAAGGCTATCTGTGCAGCCATCCAGGGTTTGGCTGATGGGGGCAACGATGCTGAGGTTCAGAGAATTCTAGGACGGCTTTCACCATTCCTGGGGAAGGGTCGGGAGGTATAGATTTTGATTTTTGAAGGATTAGCAGACCGCCTGCAGGAGACATTCAAAAAGCTCCGCGGCCATGGCAAGCTTACAGAGGATGATGTCAACGAAGCAATGCGCGATGTGCGCATGGCGCTTTTGGAAGCCGATGTGAACTTCAAGGTCGTAAAGGGTTTCGTCAAAAGGGTAAAGGAGCGGGCAATCGGCCAGGATGTACTGGAAACGCTCACGCCGGCCCAGGTCGTCATCAAAATTGTAAATGAAGAACTCACCGAGCTCATGGGCGGTACCCAGAGCCGGCTCAATATTTCGTCCATGCCGCCGACTGTCATCATGATGGTTGGTTTGCAGGGCGCAGGTAAGACTACATCTGCTGGCAAGCTGGGACTTTCCCTCAAGAAGCAGGGCAAGCGTCCGGTGCTGGTAGCCGCTGATATCTATCGTCCTGCTGCAGTGAAGCAGCTGCAGGTGCTGGGCGAGCAGCTGGATATTCCGGTTTTTTCCATGGAACCGGGGACCGATGCGGTGACCATTGCCAGGCAGTCCATTGATTTTGCCAATTCCCATGCCAACGACGTGGTCATCATCGATACGGCTGGTCGGCTGCATATCAATGAAGAGCTCATGCAGGAGCTGAAATCCATAAAATCCGAGGTCCATCCCCATGAGATCCTGCTGGTGGTAGATGCCATGACCGGTCAGGATGCCGTGAATGTAGCGGAAAGCTTCAACGGTGATCTGGGGCTGGATGGCGTGGTACTCACGAAGCTGGATGGTGATGCCCGCGGTGGTGCGGCATTATCCGTCAAGGCAGTCACTGGCTGTCCTATCAAGTTCGTGGGCATGGGTGAGAAGCTGGAGGCTTTGGAACCCTTTTATCCGGATCGTATGGCTTCCCGTATCCTTGGTATGGGCGATGTGCTTTCTCTCATTGAGAAGGCGCAGGAAAGCTTTGATATAGAAGAAGCCAAGAAGATGGAAAAGAAGCTCCGCAAGGCGGACTTCACGCTGGATGACTTCCTGTCGCAGATGCAGCAGGTCCGGAAGCTTGGTTCCTTTGAACAGATCATGGGCATGATTCCCGGGCTCGGCGGACTTAAAAAGAAGCTGGGCGATGTGGATATGGACTTGAATGGCAAGGAAATGAAGCATATCGAGGCAATCATCTACGCAATGACACCCAGGGAGCGGGCCGACGTGACCATCATCAACGGCAGCCGCCGCAAGCGTATCGCTGTAGGCAGCGGAACCCGGGTGCAGGATGTGAACAAGCTGATCAAGCAGTTCTCCGAGATGCGCAAGATGATGAAGAAGATGAAAAAGATGCAGGGCGGAAAGATGGGCCTTGGCGGCCTGAAGCTGCCGTTCATGCATTGATATAAATTTATTTTACTTTTTGAAGGAGGTGAATTTTCATGGCAGTAAAAATTCGTTTGAACCGTATGGGTGCAAAGAAGAATCCTTTTTACCGCATTGTTGTTGCTGACTCCCGCGCTCCGCGTGATGGTCGTTTTATCGAAGTTCTCGGTAATTATGACTCCACGAAGGAACCGGCTATCGTCAACGTTGATGAGGAGAAGGCTCTTGAATGGATGAATAAGGGTGCTCAGCCGACTGATACCGTTAAATCTCTGTTTTCCAAGCAGGGTATCATGGCTAAGTTTGATGCAGCAAAGCGTGCGAAGAACTAAGAAAGAGGCATCAGCATGAAACAGATTGTTGAAGTTATCGCCAAGTCATTAGTGGATCATCCTGAGCAAGTCAAAGTTGACGAAAAGCAGGAAGAGCGTATGACGGTATATGAGCTTCATGTTGCTTCGGATGATATGGGTAAGGTCATTGGCAAGCAGGGGCGTATTGCGAAAGCTATGCGCACTGTTGTCAAGGCAGCTGCTACCCGCGAGAATAAGAAAGTCACTGTTGAGATCATTTGAAAACTGCGGCAATATCCTCTTTTGAGGGGATGCTTGCCGCTGTTTCTTTATATGTCACTATCTTAAGGAGAAAAGAGGAGCATTATGGACAGCATTTCAGTTAAAATTCCGGTTACCGTTAAGACCAAGCTGACGGAGAAGGTAAGAAGCCATCGCGTTCAGGAGATCACCAGCCGCTTGCAGCAGGTAGATCTGGAGCTTCAGCAGATCAATATCCAGGAGAACCGCGCCGTGGAAGAAACCGCGAAGGAAAATCTCCAGGAGCTGGAAATGATTCATCAGCATTTCGGCATAGAGCGCCAGAAGCGCATGGAATTCAAGCAGCAGGGTGAGGCCAAGATCGAAGAGCTGAACAAGCTGGCGCTGGGCGCTGAGCTGGTTGACGGCACGCTGGAGCGCATCGCTGAGATCAAGGTGGGCGACAATATGCGCGAGCTCATGAATGTGGAAGTGTTGGTGGAAGATGACAAAATCATCGCCATCCGCAGCTAAGAATCGTATCGTCATCGGCAAGGTGGGAGCCCCTCATGGAATCCATGGGGAGCTTCGCGTTGCACCGCTGACGGATTTTCCCAATCGTTTCGATGATTTGAAGCAGGTCTATGTTGGAGATCAGCTGCTGGATATTGATTCCATGAAATATCACAAGCAGTTCGTGATCCTGCGCTTCAAGCAGTATCCGGTCCGGGAGGAAGCCATGCGCCTTACAGGGCAGATGGTGTCCCTGGACCGCTCCCAGGCAGCGCCGCTGGCTGAGGGCGAGTATTACGCCTTTGATATCGTTGGCTTGTCCGTGTACGATATGGATGACAGGCTGCTGGGCAAGGTGACCAATATCCTGAAGACTGGCAGCAATGATGTCTATGTGGTGAAATCGGCTGAGGGGACGGAGCTTCTGGTTCCGGCCTTGAAAAAGGTTGTAAAGGAAATCCAGCTGGCCGAAGGCCGGATGGTTGTGGACCTGCTGGAGGAAGAGTAATGCGCATCGATATGATATCGTTGTTTCCGGAGATGTTTGCCGGGCCCTTTGGTGACAGTATCACCAAACGGGCAGTGGACAGGGGCATTCTGGATATCCATTTTACGAATCCCCGGGACTTCGCCTATGACAAGCACAAACAGGTGGATGATTCTCCCTTTGGCGGCGGCAGCGGTATGGTCTTGAAGCCGGAGCCGATGTTTCGGGCTGTGCGGTCTGTGAAGGAATCTACCAGCTACGTGAGCCGCCGGGTGCTGCTCATGTGTCCCAGCGGGCAGACCTTTACCCAGGCCAAGGCCAAGGAGCTGGCGGGCTATGATCAGCTTATTTTCATCTGCGGCCACTATGAGGGTTTTGATGCCCGCATCACCCAGGAACTGGCAGATGAAGCTGTTTCATTGGGGGATTATGTGCTCACCGGCGGCGAGCTGCCGGCCATGGTCATCACGGATGCAGTGTCCCGTATGCTGCCGGGGGTGCTGGGCTCTGAGGAGTCCGCACCTACGGATTCCTTTTATGATGGCCTGCTGGAGTTTCCTCAGTATACCCGTCCGCGGGAATTTGAGGGAATGCAGGTGCCGGAGGTGCTGTTTTCCGGGGATCATGCGAAGATCCGTCAATGGCGCCGTCGGGAGTCTCTGCGCATCACGCTGCAGAACCGGCCGGATCTGCTGGCGAAGGCAGAGCTGTCGGCGGAGGATCAGCGTTTTTTGGACGAATTGCAGAAAATGGAATAACGACCATGTGAGAGGAGATGCCCAGGCATCTCCTTTTTGGAAGGTGCAGATAATTGGGCTGCCCTTTCTTTTCCATGGAATCTACGGCGTCTATATCAGCTGGCAGGCAAAGAACAATCCGCGGCGCTGCAGCACGGGCAAGAACTGGCAGTTTGCCCTGCAGCGGTAGACAGCCTGGCTCCTGGTGCGGTTCTTATTCGATCATGTCCCCTTTTTCCGGTTTTTGATGCGCTTGTGGGATATTCCGCTGAATTATGGCTTCATGCAGCATTCGGTGCAGGACCCGGTCTATTTCACCGTTTATCTGCTGGGGATGCTGGCCACTATCTTCCATTTCTGCAACGGCATAACCACCTTCAGCATGAGCTGGGGCATTACTGTGGGGCCGCGCAGCCAGCGAACCCTCAATCTTTGCAGCATGGTGCTGGCTGCCGGGCTGAGCCTGCTGGTTGCAGGAACGCTGCTCAGTTATTGTGCGGGATAGTTTTTCGTGGAATATTTCTGCTCTGTTGATATTTTCCGTGGAAAATGTTTTTGAAATTGTTGTTTTTTTGACGGAAGAAGGAAAATACGATATAATTATCTCATATTTTGACTGTGAGGTGACGTGTTTGAGTAAGCGTAAACTATGTCTATCACTGATTACTATGATGATGGTTTTTATGATGAGTGCCACTGCTTTTGCCAGCGGCTTCTTGGTCAAGGAAGGCACGCGGGGCGCTGATGTCAAGCGCGTACAGGTGCTGCTCATCGAACAGGGTTATTTGCGGGGCACGGCCGATGGCGTTTGCGGAAAAATGACGGCGGCAGCGATACGGAGGTTTCAAAAGGCCAATGGATTGACGGCCGATGGCATCTGCGGAAGCCAGACCTATGCCCGGCTGAGCCATGGACAGGGCGTGAAGACACAGCCGGCGGCACAGCCGCAGGGACGTATCGTGACTGTCAATGCCACTGCCTACAGTGCCCAGGATCCGGGCAATTCCAATCGCACTGCCAGCGGTACGCTGGTCCGGCATGGAGTCATTGCGGTGGATCCATCCTTTATCCCGTTGGGAACGCGTGTCTATATCCCTGATTACGGTGAGGCCGTAGCAGAGGATGTGGGCTGGGGAATCCAGGGCAATACCATTGATGTGGCTTTTGATACCCATGACGAGGCGCTGGCATTTGGCCGTCAGACACTGGATATATATATCCTGGATGGCGCCNGAGCACAGAAAATATGCCGGGTCCTATATTGACAGCACGGCTATTCCTTTGATACAATTAGTTTACAATCAAATAGCGAAGGGGAGTAACCTTTCGGCTGTCGTCAACAAGCATGCTGGATTCCAGCTGGCGGCAGCGTTGTTTTCAGGCAACAGGTGAGACTTTCGCATGATATCCTATCGATACCATGCGGGAGTCTCTTTTTTGTTTGCATGGATCAATAAAAAAGAAAGTGGGTATTTGTAAAATGGAAATGGATTTTTTATCTATGGGCTTCTGGATGGCTCTGGGCTCAATCATCATCCTTGATCTGGTACTGGCAGGAGACAATGCGGTGGTCATCGCTATGGCATCGAACAAGCTGCCGGCGGAGCTGCGCCGGAAAGCCATTTATATTGGCACGGCCGGGGCTGTGCTGCTTCGGCTCGGCATGACCTTTGTTGCGGTGTGGCTGTTGACGATTCCCTATCTGCAGGCCATTGGCGGTCTGTTTCTGCTGCCGATTGCGGTCAAGCTGCTTCTGCCCGGCGAACATACAGAGGAAATCAATGCGGCGGACAGTCTGATGGGGGCGGTAAAGACCATCATCGTGGCGGATTTCATTATGAGCATCGATAATGTCCTGGCCATCGCCGGAGCTGCTGCGGGACATTTTCTCCTGGTGGTGATCGGTCTGGTCATCAGCATTCCCATTGTAGTGGGAGGCAGTCAGCTCATCGGCCGGGTCATGGACCGGTTCCCGGTGCTGACCTATGTGGGGGCGGGCATCCTGGGCTGGACAGCCGGCTCCATGATCATCCACGACCGGGTGCTGGGGGCCATGGTGACGGGCAGCCTTGGGGCCTGGAGCATTTATGGTATTCCTGCGGCTCTGGCCGTGCTGGTCTGCGCTATCGGTTATTTCAAAAGCCGTCCATAAGCGGCTGCGCTGTTCAGGCTTCTTTTTGGGCCGCGGCTTCGTATATGGCGAAGCCGCGGCCTTTATGATAGAATAAAAAGATATTAAGAGGACGCGGGGTAATGGATTTTGTTGACAGCGAATGTATTTGTGAATATACCGGTAAAGAGCATAGCGAAAGCCTACACCTATAGGGTTCCGGAGGAACTGGCCTTTTTGTCCGCCGGCTGGCGGGTGCTGGTACCCTTTGGCGGCCGCAAGGTGGAGGGGTTTATCCTGGAGACAGCGGAGCAGGCGGCCGCAGAGATCCAGCTCAAGGATATTCTGGGAACCGTTGATGACGAGGCCTGGTTTACACCGGAGATGATCGAGGCTTCCCGCTGGATGGCGGATTTCTATCTCTGCTCCCTGGCGGAGATCATGCGGCTGTTCATGCCGGGAAAGAGCGGGCTGAAGATCGAGGTGTGCTATGGCGCCAGGGAAGAGGCACGGGATCATCTGCTGCTGCAGGCAGCACCCTATCGGGCAGTCTATGAGGCGCTGCTGGCTGGGGGAACCATGAGCCGGCTGGAGCTGAAAAAGCAGCTGCCGGTCTGCGGTGAGGCTCTGCCCGAAATCCTGGAAAAGCTGCTGAGCTACCAGGTGATTTACAAGGATTATGAGGCGAAAAAGCGGGCTTCGGCTCTTTATGAAAAATATGTATGCTGCCAGCGGGCTGTCGATGATGCGCTGCTGGCGGAGTTTTCCCGTCGGCCGGCGCAGCGGAAGCTGCTGGAGCTGCTGCGGGAAAAGCCGCAGCGGAGTATGGCGGAGCTGCAGGCGGCCAAGGTTTCGGCGGCCACGGTCAAGGCTGTGGCCGCTGCCGGTGTTTTAGAGATCCGCCAGCGCCGGGTGCTGCGGGACAGCTATGCTCCGCTGCAGGCGGAGCGGCAGGAGCGTCAGCTTACGGATGAGCAGCAGGCAGCTCTGCAGGCGATGGAACCGGCCATTGAGGCCAGGCGGCCGCAGACATTTTTGCTTCATGGCGTCACCGGCAGCGGCAAGACCCAGGTCTATATCGAGGCTGCTGCCAAGGTGCGGGCCCAGGGACGCCGGGTCATAGTCCTGGTGCCGGAGATCGCGCTTACCGGGCAGCTGGTGCAGTCCTTCAAGGCTTATTTTTCTCAGGATATCATCGTGATGCACAGCCGGCTGTCCATCCATGAGCGCAATGATGCCATCCTGCGGGTGCGGCAGGGACAGGCGGGCATCATCATTGGAGCCCGGTCGGCGCTTTTTACGCCGGCGGAGCAGATAGGTCTCATCATCATGGATGAGGAGCAGGACATGTCCTATAAGCAGGATGAGGCGCCCCGGTATCATGCCCGGGTGGTGGCGGCGGAGCTGGCCCGGCTGTACGGGGCTGTACTGGTGCTGGGAAGTGCCACGCCATCCCTGGAGACCTTTTATCATGCCATGGAGGGGGACTATACCCTTTTGCGACTGACCCGCCGCATCGGTGATATGCCTCTGCCGGAGGTGCGCTGTGTGGATATGCGCCAGGAGATGAAGCGGGGGAACCGCAAGATCATTTCCCGTGGGCTGCATGATTTGATCCTGGATACCATGGGAAAAAAGGAGCAGCTGATCCTCATGCTGAATCGGCGGGGCTTCTCCACCTTTGTGATGTGCCGCTCCTGCGGCCATGTGATCAAATGCCGCTTTTGCGGGCTGCCCCTGGTCTATCATAAAAATGGCCGGCTATCCTGCCACCATTGCGATGTACAGGAGCCGGTGCCGGATGTCTGCCCCAAGTGCGGCAGCCGGTATATCAAGTACTTCGGTTCCGGTACGGAAAAGCTGGAGCAGGAGCTTCATGAGCTGGTGCCGGCGGCCCGGGTGGTGCGCATGGACCGGGACACGACCAATGGGAAGTTCGCCCATGCCCGGATCCTGGACAGCTTCAAGCGGGGCGAATATGATATCCTGCTGGGAACCCAGATGGTGGCTAAGGGCCACGATATTCCCAATGTTACGGCGGTGGGCATCATCAGTGCGGATTCCAGTCTGAATATGCCGGATTTCCGGGCAGCGGAGCGCTGCTTCATGCTCATCACCCAGACAGCCGGTCGGGCTGGCCGGGGGGATGTGCCCGGCCGGGTGGTGGTGCAGAGCTATAATCCTGAGCATTATGCGGTGCAGTGCGGCATCCGTCAGGATTATCAGGGCTTTTATGAGGCCGAGGCCGCCATGCGGCGCCAGCTCTTTTTTCCGCCCTTCAGCCGTATCGTGAAGCTCACCTTTCAGCACGAAAAGGAGAAAGAGGCCCTGGGGGCCGCAGCGACGGTAAAGGAGCATTTTCAGCAAAGCTTCAAGGGGCAGAAGAACCAGCAGATCATCGGGCCGGCACCAGCGATGATTGCCAATTACCGGGGAATCTTCCGGTTTTGCCTGCTGATCAAGACAGCAGAGCTTTCAGCGGTCCAGGTATTTCTGCGGACGGAGCAGCTGCATCTGCGGCCGGAGGTCCAGATCGATGTGGATCCCATCACGACCATGTGACAGATGAACCGCTGTCAAGGGGAAACTGGATTTTTGGCCCTTCCAGAAAAAATTCATTGACCTGGAGTGAACTCTATATGCTATGCTGGAGGCATAGGATTAGGAGGGATGATATGGAATATCGTAGGTTGGGACGGACGGGTCTGCAGGTGAGTGAAATCGGTATTGGCTGTGAGGGCCTGACGGACCATGAAGGCGCTCTCATGGGAGAATTCCTGGATCTGGCGGAGCAGCTCGGCATCAATTATCTGGATTTTTACGCACCGGATCCCCGTATGCGGGAGCTTTTGGGAAAGGCGCTGCAGGGTCGGCGGGATAAGTTCGTGCTGCAGGCACATCTTTGTGCTGTATGGAAAAACGGGCAGTATGAACGGACCCGGAATATCGGGCAGGTTCGGGCGAGCTTTGGGGAAATGCTGCAGCTTTTGCAGACGGATTTCATCGATGTGGGCATGGTGCATTATGTGGATTCCCTGGCGGACTGGCAGCAGGTCAAGGATGGCCCGGTCATGTGGTATGCCCGGGAACTGCAGGCCCAGGGGCGCATCCGCCATATCGGTATGAGCAGCCATAATCCGGTGGCGGCGCAGGCTGCGGTGGAAAGCGGACTGATCAATGTGCTGATGTTCAGCGTGAATCCCTGCTATGACCTGCAGCCGCCCAGTGAGGACTGTGAGGATCTCTGGCGGGGGGAGAGCTACGCAAAGGATTTCGTGAATATGGATCCTGATCGGGAAAAACTCTATGAGACCTGTCAGCGGCTGGGGGTGGCCATTACGGTGATGAAGGCCTTTGGCGGCGGGGACCTGCTGCAGGCGAAGCTGTCACCGGCAGGCAAGGCATTGACACCCTGCCAGTGTCTGCATTATGCACTGACTCGTCCGGCGGTGGCTGTGGTGCTGGCCGGTGCCCACTCTCTGGAGGAGCTTCGCCGGTCCGCAGCTTACGAAGAAGCTTCACCGGCAGAGCGGGATTATGCGGCTGCACTGGCAGCCTTCCCCAAGATCCGCTGGCAGGGTCATTGCATGTACTGCGGCCATTGTGCGCCCTGTCCCCAGGGCATCGATGTGGCCATGGTGACAAAATTCCTGAACCTGGTGCGGGCTCAGGGATCCGTGCCGGAGACCGTACGGGAGCATTATGGGCTGCTGGAGCATACAGCCGGAGAATGTATCGACTGCGGGGCCTGCGAGAGCCGCTGTCCCTTTGGCGTGGAGGTCCGGAAAAACATGGCTGAGGCCGCCGGCGTTTTTGGAAAGTGAGGGAGGTTTCGTTATGACGATTTCAGAGGTAAGCGAAAAATATGGCGTGTCCCAGGATACGCTGCGTTACTATGAACGCATTGGACTGATTCCCAAGGTACCACGGAAGCCCAACGGTATTCGGGACTATGATGAGACCAGCTGCGGCTGGGTGAAATTCATCCGCTGCATGCGCAGTGCCGGACTGCAGATCGAGGCCCTCATCGAATATGTGACGCTGTTTGGACAGGGGGATGAAACCCGGGGAGCTCGCAAGAGCATCCTGCTTGAACAGCGGGAGTCCCTGCTCAAGCACATGGCGGATATGCAGGCCTGTCTTGACCGGCTGAACGTGAAGCTGGAGCATTACGGCGATGTGGAGGCTTCCACGGAGAAATTCCGCCGCTGAAAATCAAAAGACCAGAGAACCATCGTAGCGGATGGTTTTCTGGTCTTTTTTATTGAGAGGGAGAAATGTTTATTCAGGGACAGCTTCGCCGTCTGCGCTGTCATCGGCAGCGCCGGTGATCCGCTGGGTCAGCAGGGCGGTCACCATGGCATCGCTGACATTCAGCGCGGTGCGCCCCATATCGATGAGGGGCTCAATTGCTATGAGCAGCCCCACAAGGCCTACGGGCAGTCCCATGGTGGAAAGCACTACGATGGCGGCAAAGGTGGCTCCGCCGCCTACACCGGCAATGCCCAGAGAACCCAGCGCCGTGACGATGACCAGCTTAACCAGAAAAGAGAGGCTGAAGGGATCGATGCCCACGGTAGGGGCAATCATGACGGCCAGCATGGCCGGATATACGCCGGCGCAGCCGTTCTGGCCGATGCTGATGCCAAAGGAAGCGGACAGATTGGCGATACCTTTGGAGATGCCCAGATCCTTTTCCAGGGTGCGCACGGTAAGCGGCAGCGTGCCGGCGCTGGTACGGGACATAAAGGCGAAGGAGAGGGCGGGAAAAGCCTTTTGCACATAGGCCGCGGGGTTATAGCGCGCCAGGCCTGCCAGCAGCAGGTGCACCAGGAACATCAGCAGGATGGCTGTATAGGATGCGGCCACAAAGGAAATGAGCTTCAGGATGCTGTCCAGACTGCTGGTGGCAACGAATTTCGTGATGAGGGCCAGGATGCTGTAGGGAGTGATGCGCAGAATGAAATCCACTACTTCCATGACGATATCCTGGAGTGCGAGAATGATTTTGCTGAGGAATTCAGCTGTTTCCGGTTTGTATTGGCGGATTTTCAATATGCTGATGCCGATGAGTGCCGCGAGAAATACAACCGAAAGGGTATCGGAGCTGCCCTGGCCAGTCAGAGCATAGAAAAAATTGGTGGGGATGATTTCCGTGAGCTGTTCCTGGATGCTCTTGGCCTGGAAGGTATCCAGTTTTGTTTCTATTTTCTGGGAGGCACCAAGCTCAGCGTCGCCAACGGGCATGCCCTCCGCGGAAAGTCCGTAGCCCAGGGCTGAGCCGGCGCCGATGGAGGCGGCGATGACTGTGGTGGAAAGCAGGATGCCGATGATGAGCAGTCCGGTGGTCCTAAAGGAGCGAAGGTCCTTGAGCTGCAGAATGGAGGAGATGATCGAAGTGAGTATCAGCGGCGTAACGATGAGCTTCAGGAGGCGGATGTAGCCGTTGGCCGGGATATTCAGCCAGGATATGGTATCCCTGATGATGGAAGAACCTGCGCCATAGCCCAGCTGATAGCCGGTTCCCAGCAGGATGCCGGCAAAGAGGGCGATGAGGATGCGTTTGCCGAAGGATACATTTTTTCGTTCCAATGCATAAAGTCCGATGAAGAGTGCCAATACGATAAGTACATTTAAGATGACCATGAAAAGACCTCCTTAAGGTAAATGATGGGGCTGCGATGAGCCCCTGGATTTCTTATGTGCCTACTATACAGGAAAAAAATACGTTTGTCAATAAACATATAGGAGAACTATGAAATAGCGCCGAAAGATAAAATGTTTTACAATTCTGTCATTTGCGGTATAATTTAGGTATATCATAGAAGGGGATGAAACTTTATGACGATGCCGGCGGGACTTCGCAGAAAACCAATACAAAGCTTCATTTGCCGCTGCCTTATAAAAAATGGAGAGGCTTATATTGCTGAGCCTCCGGCGAAAATGTTTGAATTTTTTGGCACATCGGCAGCTTCCTACGAAGGCGGCATTCTGGCGCGCATCCGTCGGGATATCAGCCCGGAAAGTGCAGCGTACATCCAGGGCTTGTTAGAGGATGAGGGGAGCCGGGGGAAAGACTTCTGCATTGTATATCCATCACAGAGAGGAGACGGCCGGCGCTGTGAAATGCAGTTGAATGCCTATGCACGAGAGGCTTCTGCCGATGGCTGGCTCTATGATATGGTGGAAATGGATATTACGGATTTAGTTGAAGCCCAGCGAAATGCAGAGGAAATGACAGGAAATGTGGATCAGGCTTTGCTGGATATCATTAATCGTCTGCCTTCCAATACGATGCTGTTTCGGATACAGGATGACGGCAGTCTGCGTATCGAGCGTTATTCTGATGAATATTGCCGCATGTGCGGCTATAGTCCGGAGGACGAGATTTTTCGCGGCGATGCCTATGGCGGTGTGCATCCGGCCGATGTGGAGATGATCCAGGGGGAACTGGCCAGACATTTGAAGACCAGTCAGCCTTTCCAGATGGTGTATCGTATCAGTACAAAGCGGGGGCCGTATAAATGGGTGAATGTGAAATTCAACCCCTTCAGTTTGGGTGGTATGCACTACCTTTATGCGCAGTATATGGATATTGATACATTGAAGCGTCAGGAGGTAGTATTGCGGAAGGAATACAGTGCGGCGCAGGATTTCCTCGACAGCGTGTCCGATACCTATCTGGCGGTTCGGCGGGCAAATCTGACCCAGAACAGGGTGGAGATTGTCAGAGGTACGCAGCCGTTGCCACAAGTACGTCAGGAAAAAGATTATGATAAATCGGTTCAGCGCCTGCTGCAGGCAATGCCCCGCCCTAAAGATCAGCGGCAGTGCCAGGTGTTCTTTTCCCGGAGATATTTACTGAAGGCCTATGGGGAGGGGCGGGACAAACTGAGTCAGGAGTATCAGCTGTTTACGCCGGAGGGAGATATCCAATGGGTGCAGAGCGCTGTCCGTCTGCTCCGGCATCCGGACAGCGAGGATGTGATTTACTTCAGTGCAGTCAGCGATATCACCCGGGCGAAGGTAATTGAAAATGTACTGGATCGGGTGATTGTGCGTCAATACGATTATATTTTCTGCATCAATGCCAATAAAAATACCAGTACCAGGATACTGGTAAACGAACAGAGTTCAGATTGCAATGATTTGCATGATAGTGATAATTATGATCAAACGGTCAGCCAATATTTGAAAAAATATATCATGCCGGAGGAGCAGGCAGACTGTGCAGCATTTATGCGTTTGGAAAATGTCCGTAGGGCCTTGGATGAGAAAGAGCATACGGCCGCATCTTTTACGCTTTTGGAAAAAGGGAAATTGCGCAATAAGCGTATAGAATATTTCTATATAGACCGGGAGAGTGGGCTTATCGCCTTAGTGCGCACCGATTTTACAGCCGTGCAGCAACAGCTGTTGGAAAAAGAAAAGGCACTGCAGCAGGCTTTGAAAGCTGCAAATCATGCCAATCAGGCAAAATCTGAATTTTTGTCCAGGATGAGCCATGATATCCGCACCCCATTGAATGGCATCATCGGTATGACATACCTGGCCCGGCAGCAGGAGAATTCGCCCAGAACAGCAGATTGCCTGCGGAAGATTGATACTTCTTCTAAATTTTTGCTGGGGCTGGTCAATGATGTGCTGGATATGTCCAAGGCCGAAAGCGGGCGGATTGAATTGTATCCGGAGCCCTATACGGCTGCTCGTTTTTTGGAATATATCGAGGCGGTGGTGAGGCCGCTCTGCCAGGCGAAGAGCCTGGATCTGGTGCTGGAAGTGGCGCCTGTCCGGGAGTGGGTTCCCTGTATGGATATCCTGCGGGTCAACCAGATTTTTTTCAATCTGTTTTCCAACGCAGTGAAGTTCACTCCGGCAGGGGGAACTATTACCTACCGGCTGCGGGAACAGCTATGCGGAGACCATCGGCTGCGGCTGGAGGCTGCTGTACGGGATACCGGCATCGGTATCCGGCCGGAATTCCAGCAGCGGATCTTTGAGCCTTTTATGCAGGTGCAGTCGGATCAGAACGGGATGCAGGGAACAGGTCTGGGGCTTTCTATAGTAAAGCGGCTCATTGAGCTCATGGGCGGCAGCATCCAGGTGAAAAGTGAGCCGGGCCGGGGAGCGGAATTCCTGCTGCGGGCGGAATTCGATTGTATTCCGGCTGCTATAGTGAAAGAGTCAGCTGCGGCGCAGGGCGGCCAGCAGCGGAAGAATATATTTGCCGGACGCCATGTTCTACTGTGTGAGGACCATCCGCTGAATCAGGAAATAGCCAAGGTGCTGCTGGAACAGCAGGGGATGGTTGTTACCCTTTGCGGGGATGGACAGCAGGGAGTGGAGGCTTTCAGTGCTTCTCCTGCAGGCTTTTTTTCAGCTATCCTCATGGATATCCGGATGCCGGTGCTGGATGGTTATGGGGCCACTAAAAGGATTCGGGACTTTTCCCGGCCGGATGCCCGCAGTGTACCCATCATTGCGATGACAGCTGATGCATTTGCCGATGATGTGAAAAAATGCCTGGCGGCTGGAATGGATGCTCATATCGCCAAGCCCATCAACATAGAAAATATGCTGCGGGTATTGGAGGCACAGCTGTGTCGCCGGGATGGCCATAGCATATCTTGATACAGGACCTGCTGTAATAGTAGAATTGTCCCCCGATGGGCAGGAGTTCTCACAGAAATCGAGAATATATGAAGAAGAATATTACTAGGCGATGACAGGTGATAGCATGATAACCATTCATAGAGGGCGGGGAAATACCATAACGGCGGCTTTGCTGGAGGCAGTGCAGGATGTAGCTGACCCCAGACTGATCCTTTTCTTTGTCAATGGGTCTGAACTGGAATATACTGCCAGCACACTTCATCGGTGGTATCCGGATATTGCCACCATGGGGATGTGCAGCTGCCTGTATGCCTGTGGGAAAGTGGATCATGAGAAGGTGGTGCTGCTGTCCTTTGATGATGATACGCCGGTGCGCAGCGGCGTCATCCGGGATATAAGCCAGTGTCCGGTGCAGAGTGTCTATCAGCTGGAAAAGGATATGGCGGCGTTGTCGCCTGGACAGGATGATACAATCTGCCTGGAATTCTGCACCGGTTCAGAGGAGACGCTGGTTACGACCTTGAATGCGGTGCTGGAGCCCCATTCTGTACCGCTGATTGGAACCACGGTATATGGGGATGCCTACAGCTGCGGTTATGTGGTCGCCTATAATGGCCGGCTTTATACGGATAGCTGCATCTATGTCATGATACGCAATCGGCAGGGACGTATCATGATTTTCAATGAGAATATCTACCAGCCCCGGGCAGATGCACCGATGCATATTGCCACAAAGGTGGATCGCAGCCAAAAGGCCCTAGTTGAGCTCGACGGGCTGCCGGCGGCCCAGGTATACAGCCGGGAACTGGGGGTACCGGTGGAGGATGTGGTGAAGAATGTGATGATGCATCCGCTGGGACGGATCCTGGGAGATCATCTTTTCACATTTTCCATGCGGGAGCAGCTGCCTGATGGAACACTGTACAATTTTAAGCAGATCAACCGGAACGACGCTATATGCCTGCTGGAGCTGCGGGATTATGAGCAGATCTTTGAGCAGACAATCCAGCGGATTCAGCAGGAGATTCCCCACAGCGGCTTTGTTTTTTCCATTGACTGTATATACCGTTATATGTTGTATTCATCGCTGGAATATCTTCAGACTTATGCCCGGAAGATGAATACGCTTGGCCCTCATATGGGGGTGACTGGTGCAGGGGAGCAGATCCGCAATCAGCATGTGAATCAGAATATGGTCTGTGCTGTTTTCGAGGATACAAGGATGGAGGAGAAATCCCATGCTGGAAGTGAAGAAAGAGATTGCTGAATTGGAGGAGACCTCTCCTATGGAGAGGATTTATCCTTTGAACTTTGTCTGCGAGTATGTGATGAGAAAGAAGGATGAGCTCACCGAGCTGGAATCCCAGAGCATTCAGGATATCCTGGAGATATTGAAAGCATCGGAGCGCATTCAGGAATACACCCGGGGGATGCAGGAGGCTGATGGGATGGGGGAAGAACATCAGCGGCTCTATGCCATGCAGAAGGAACTCCATGAAAAGATCCGCACCCTGAGCATTCAGATGACAGAAAAAGGTTTTGTATTTGAGAATATGAATAATATGCTGCAGCAGACGGGCCCCTTGATTTCCCGGCTGATCTTCCAGGATAATCTCACAGCCGCCTATAACCGTTATTTTTTCATCAGCCATGTGGGGGCTATGTTTAAAAGAGCGCAGAAGCATTATGGCCTGTCTATGGCTTTTATTGACATTGATAATTTTAAGCAGTTCAATACGGAATACGGTCATGAGTTCGGCGATCAGGTGCTGCAATGGTTTGGTAAAACGGTGGATAAAATCATCCACAGCCATTCCAATATGTATCTGATCCGTATGGGCGGTGATGAATTTGTGGTTCTGAACCATGGAAGCATGGGCTATGCTGCATTCATCAGGCTGCTGGAGGAGCTGCGGATAGCGGTGGGCAGCATGGTCATGCAGCAGAAAAAGAAGGATTGTTCCATCAGCATCAGCATCGGTGCGGCCAATGCCAGGGAGGATGGTTTGACGGATGCCTGGGATCTGTACCGGCTGGCAGATGAGCGTCTTTATCGTGCCAAGGGGGCGGGAAAGAACGTTCTCATTACAGCGGATTGAGTCCGGGCATCCTTGACCGTCTCTGTGTAATTGTGTTATGATAGACCAAAGCAATGATAAAGAGAGTAGGCGTCTGCACGCTGTACAGGGATTCCCGCCGGGACTGGAAGCGGGAACTGGGTGGGGCGGCTGAAGTTCACTTTGGAGCCTTTCGGTGAAGAGATGTAGTCGAAACGTATGGCCGCGTTAGGGCTGTAGAGTATCAATTAGGGTGGTACCGCGAAAACAGACTTTCGCCCCTTTATGGGGACGGGAGTTTTTTTATTTTTAAAGAAGAATGCAGGAGGGCACTATGGAAGAAAAGATTGAAGAGCTGAAGCGGGAAGCCGCAGAGGCAGTAAAGAAGGCGGCAAAGAATCTCAATGATCTCAATGAGATCCGTGTCAAATACCTGGGGAAAAAGGGTGAAATCACCGGCCTTTTGCGTGGACTGGGCAAGCTCAGCAAGGAAGACCGTCCCCGTATCGGCCAGATCGTGAATGAGGCGCGTCAGCAGCTGGAAACCCTGATTGCTGACAAAAACGATGAGCTTAAGGCAAAGGAACTGGAGAGCCGTCTGGCCAGTGAAAAGATCGATGTGACGCTGCCGGGCCGCCAGATGCCGTTGGGTCATCTGCACCCGCTGACGCTCACCCTGAACCGCATCAAGGATATTTTCATGACCATGGGCTTCAGCGTGGAGGAGGGACCGGAAATAGAGCGGGATTACTTCAACTTTGAAGCGCTGAACCTGCCCAAGGATCATCCGGCCCGGGATATGCAGGATTCCTTCTACATTACCGATGAAATCCTCATGCGTACCCAGACCTCGCCAGTACAGGCCCGCACCATGCAGTCCCATGAGCCAAACAGCCCGATCCGCATGATAGCGCCGGGCCGGGTATATCGCCGGGATGATTACGATGCGACCCATTCACCGATGTTCACTCAGGTGGAGGGCCTGGTCATCGATAAGGGAATCAGCCTGGCTGATCTGAAGGGGACGCTGGAGCTGTTCCTGCATCAGATCTTCAATGAAAATGTGGGTGTGCGTTTCCGCCCCAGCTTTTTCCCGTTTACAGAGCCAAGCGCTGAAGTGGATATCTCTTGTGTCATGTGCCATGGCAAAGGCTGCCGGGTATGCAAGGGCACCGGTTGGCTGGAAATCCTTGGTGCCGGCATGGTTCATCCCCATGTGCTGGAGATGAGCGGCTATGATCCCAAGCAGGTCAGCGGTTTTGCCTTTGGCCTCGGAGTGGAGCGCATTGCCATGCTTTCCTATGGCGTGGATGATCTGCGTCTGTTCTATGACAATGATATGCGTTTCTTGCGTCAGTTCTAATACGAATAGGAAAAGGAGATAAAAGAGATTATGCAAGTATCCATTAAATGGCTGAAAGATTATATAGATTTCAATGAAACTGCCGAAGAACTGGCAGACAAGCTTACCATGGCCGGGGTACCGGTGGAGAATGTGATCCGGGCCGATGCCGGACTGGAAAAGGTGGTCACTGGCCGTATCGAAAAGCTGGAGCCCCATGCCAATTCGGATCATCTGCAGATCTGCACCATGAATGTGGGGGCCAAGGAGCCCATCATCATCGTGACCGGTGCCCAGAATGTGGCCGCTGGCCAGGTGGTCCCTGTGGCTATGATCGGCGCGCACCTGCCCAATGGACTGAAGATATCCAAGGGCAAGCTGCGGGGCGTGGTTTCCATGGGCATGCTCTGCTCGGCCGGGGAACTGAAATTGGATCTGGAAAAACTCACAGAGGAGCAGAAGGATGGCATCTACATCCTGCCGGCTGATACGCCGGTAGGAGTCCCGGTGAAGGATGTGCTGGGATTGGACGATGTGGTGCTGGAGTTTGAGCTCACGGCAAACCGCGGCGACTGCTTCAGCGTATTCGGCCTTGTGCGCGAGGTGGCTGTGCTTACCGGCAATACGCCGAAGTGGCCGGTCATCGGGGCGAAGGAGGATGATGCCGCACAGGCAGCGGATCTCATCCGTATCGGCATCGAGGCGGAGAATCTCTGCTCCCGTTTCTCGGCCCGCGTACTGAAGAATGTGAAGATCGGTCCGTCGCCGGAATGGATGCAGCAGCGCCTGGAGGGGGCCGGCATCCGGGCCATCAACAATGTGGTGGATGTGACGAATTTTGTCATGGTAGAGCTGGGACAGCCCATGCATGCCTATGATTACGACCAGATTGCCGGTGCCAGCCTTACAGCCCGCCGGGCCGCGGCCGGAGAAGAGCTCCATACCCTGGATGATTCCTCCCGCAAGGCCAGGGGCGAAGAACTGGTCATCGCGGATGCGGAAAAAGCTGCCGGCCTTGCTGGCGTCATGGGCGGACTGGAGACCGAGGTAACGGAAAAGACGACCTCGGTAGTGCTGGAAGCGGCTTCCTTCAATGGACCCAGCATTCGCCGTACCTCCCGGGCCTGTGGCCTCCATTCGGAGGCTTCCGGCCGCTTCGAGCGCGGTGTGGATGTCACGAAGACGGAACGGGCGCTGGATCGGGCGGCGCAGCTGCTGCAGGATATGGGAGCCTGCACCGTGACCAGGGGCATTGTGGATGTATACCCGAATCCGCAGCCGGCAGCCCAGGTGGATTTCACGGCGGAAGCCATCAATAGACGTCTTGGCACACAGCTTGCCGGCGCCAAGATGGTGACAATTCTGCAGAGCCTCGGTTTTGAAGTGGAAACCACCGGACAGGAAACCTATCGGGTTACAGTTCCTTCCTGGCGCAATGATGTCTCCTATATGGAGGATCTCTCGGAAGAAGTTGCCCGGATCTATGGCTTTGATAACATCGTTTCCTCAACGCCCTTTGGCAGCGTAATGCAGGGCTGCCAGAGCGAACGGCAGAACTTCATTGACAGGATCAAGGCAGTGCTGACCGGCTTGGGCATGAGCGAGGAGGTTTCCTTCAGCTTCACTCATCCGGCTATGTTCGACAAGCTGAACCTCCCGGCGGACAGCCCGCTGCGGCAGGCTATCCCCATCATGAATCCGCTGACGGATGAGTATCCGCTGGTGCGCACGGCGCTTCTAGCCAGCATTTTTGAAAATACCCTGCGGAATTTTTCCCGGAAGAATGAGGATGTACAGCTCTTTGAGGTGGCGCCGGTGTTCTTCCCGAAGGCACTGCCGGTGACTGAGCAGCCGGAAGAGGTATTGAAACTGGCTGGCATATTGACCGGCCGCCGCAACCCTGTGGGCTGGAATCAGGACAATGCACTGGTGGATTTCTATGATGCCAAGGGCATCGTTGAAGAGCTGCTGGCGCAGCTGCACATTTCCAAGTACACCGTGGAAGCCGGGGAGCATTACGCTATGCATCCGGGCAAAACGGCGGTATTCAAAAAGGGCCGGGAAATCATTGCCCAGGTGGGTGAGGTTCATCCGGCTGTGGCCGAGGCTTTGGGAACCACGAAAAAGATGTACGTGTTTGAGATGGATATTGCCACACTCATGAAATACACGGCAGCGAAGTTCAGCTATGAGCCGCTGCCTAAATATCCGGCAATCAGCCGTGATCTGGCTATGCTGGTAGCCGAGGATGTAAGTGCGGCGGAGATTGAAAAGGTCATCACGAAAAACGCTGGCAAGCATTTCAAGGAGGTCTGCCTGTTCGATGTGTACACCGGCAAGCAGATCGAGGCCGGAAAGAAGAGCCTGGCCTTCACCATGCAGTTCCAGTCCAAGGATAAGACCCTTACGGATGAAGAGGCGGATGCCGCTTTCCAGAATATCCTGGCAGCGGTGCAGAAGGAGTTCGATGCCGAGCTTCGGGCATAAAAACAGGAGGACCGCCATGGCGGCCCTCCATTTTTTTGTTCTGGGCAGGAAATCCTGCCCGGGAGCGAGAATTTAGAAAATAAGAATAGCAAAGCAAGGGTGATAGGTGTGGAGAGCAAAATCGTAGTGGAAATCTTCGGCGAGATGTATCCGCTGAAAAGTGATGAGGCAGATGTGGAGTACATGAAAAAGCTGGCGGCTATGGTGGATAAGAATATGCGGGAGGCTGCCAAGAAGACACGGAGCTTTTCCGGCAATAAGATCAGCGTGCTGGCGGCATTGCAGCTGGCAGATGATTACTGCCGCCTGCAGAAGGATTATGATGAGCTTTTGGCACTGCTGGAAGAAAAGTAAAAAGGACCGGAAAAACAGATATCCCCGGCGGAACAGCATGAATAAATGCTGTCCCGCCGGGGATATTTTTTGTAATCGCTGTCAGGGACGGGCGTATAAGATACATCAGTATATATGGTATTCCTTCCAGGGAATCTGGCTGACGCGGATGGCCTTCAGGAAGTCCACGATATCCTTGCGCCCGTAGTAATGGGGCTGTCCGTCACTGTCCTGGGACATGAGGACGACGGGCATGTTGGGAAAATAGGGAGCTATTTCCCGGCGAAAGGCCGTTGCCCGGACCGTGTACTGCGTGATCAGCGGTTTGACAGATATGATGGCGAAGGTTACGCCTTGTTCGATGATTACAGCACCGTGAATGACCATGATAATCCCTCCATAATGATATTCGATTCTAACAAATCTGCAGGGAAATAGCAACCGAAAATATGTTCTAAAAACTATTGCCAGAACCTTTGTTCTGTGATAATATGTAATAGAACAAAAGTTCGTAAATGAAAATGCTGTGAGGAGATGTATTTAAATGAGAAAGTTTACCGGAATTATTTTGGTTTTATTTCTGATTGGTATGGCGCCGCTGCATCTTTCCAATGCATATTTGAGAAGTGCGGATTTTGATACAGTCGTTATCCATAACAATGAAAGCGTTTGGAATGTGGCTCAGCGCTATACCACGGAGAATAAGGATACAGCCCGTCTGGTGGAGGCTATAACCGAGGTCAATGGCCTGGATGCGGAGGCCAATGTACGCAATGGGCAGCAGCTGAAGGTACCTGTGCTGAAGCGTACCGGCCATACCCAGCTGGCTGAGCGGTGAAACCGGGAAGTATAAAAAGAGCCTTGACAGTCGTTGGGGATGAGCATATAATAATAACCAATTTAGAAAGCAAAAGTGATGACGAAGACATGATGGTGGGAATTCGTTCTCAGAGAGGGATGCGTTTGCTGGGAGCATCCTGGACAGAGCCCATGATTACCGCTTCCGAGCCGCAGGACCGAACAGAGTAGGCCTTGCCGGAGTATTCTCCGTTAACAAAGCTGAGTTGGCCGCTTCAGCGGCAATCAGGGTGGAACCGCGAAGCACAGCCTCGTCCCTATTGGGATGGGGCTGTTTTTATTTTGAAGGAGGTTTTTATTGTGTTGAAAGTAACTTTGAAAGATGGCACGAGCCGTGAGGTTGAGCAGGGGACTACGGTGCTTGATTTCGTTAAAGGCCTGAGCAATAGCCTGGCAAAAAAGGCCCTGGCTGCCAAGATGGATGACAAAACAGTGGATCTTACGACCAAGATAGAAAAGGATTGCCAGCTGGCTGTCCTGACCTTTGAGGATGCTGACGGGCGCTGGGCGCTTCGCCATACCGCATCTCATATCATGGCCCAGGCAGTCAAGCGCCTGTACAAGGATCATCATGTCCAGCTGGCCATCGGGCCAGCCATTGAAAATGGCTTCTACTATGATATCGATATGGATAAGCAGCTTACAGAAGAGGATCTCAAGGACATCGAAAAGGAAATGAACAAGATCGTCAAGGAGAATCTGCCTCTGGAGCGCAAGGAACTGAGCCGGGAGGATGCTTTGAAGTTCTTCCAGGAGCAGGGCGAAGGCTACAAGGTAGAGCTCATCAATGATCTGCCGAAGGATGCAATCATTTCCCTGTACTCGCAGGGTGAGTTCACGGATCTCTGTGCCGGCCCCCATGTGCTCTCCACGGGCAAGGTCAAGGCTATCAAGCTGCAGAGCATTGCTGGCGCATACTGGCGCGGTGATGAGCACAATAAGATGCTGCAGCGCATCTACGGCACGGCTTTTGAAAAGAAGTCGGACCTGGATGATTATCTGCACATGCTGGAAGAGGCGGCTAAGCGCGATCACCGCAAGCTGGGCAAGGAACTGGATATCTTCAGCCTGCATGAAGAGGGCCCGGGATTCCCGTTTTTCCATCCAAACGGAATGGTAATCCGCAATGAGCTCATCAACTACTGGCGTGAAGTTCATCGCCGTTATGGCTATCAGGAAATCCAGACGCCGATGATCATGAACCGTCAGCTTTGGGAGACCTCCGGCCATTGGGATCATTACAAAGAAAACATGTATTTCACGAAGATCGATGGTGAAGATTATGCCATCAAACCGATGAACTGTCCGGGCGGTATGCTGGTATATAAATCCCAGCCCCATAGCTATCGCGAACTGCCGCTGCGCATGGGTGAGCTTGGCCTCGTACATCGTCATGAGCTTTCCGGCGCGCTGCACGGCCTGTTCCGGGTGCGCAATTTCACCCAGGATGATGCGCATATCTTCATGATGCCTTCCCAGATTGAAGAGGAGATCCAGAAGGTCATCGACCTGTTCGATGAGGTTTACAAGACCTTCGGTCTGGAATACCATGCGGAGCTCAGCACGCGCCCGGAGAATTCCATGGGCTCGGATGAGGTTTGGGAGACGGCTACCAATGGCCTGCGCAATGCTCTGGAGCATCGCGGCCTGAAATATGTGGTCAATGAGGGCGATGGCGCCTTCTATGGCCCGAAGATTGATTTCCATCTGCGGGATTCCATTGGCCGGACCTGGCAGTGCGGCACGATTCAGTTGGATATGCTGCTGCCGGAGAAATTCGATCTCACCTATGTGGGGGAAGACGGACAGAAGCATCGTCCGGTTATGGTCCATCGTGTTGTATATGGCAGCATTGAACGCTTCATTGGCATTCTCATTGAGAACTATGCGGGGGCATTCCCTGTATGGCTGGCACCGGTACAGGTCAAAATCCTGCCGATTACGGACAAGCACATGGATTATGCCTTTGCTCTCAAGAAGAAGATGTTCGATCTCGGCCTGCGGGTTGAGGTGGATGACCGTAACGAGAAGGTCGGCTATAAGATCCGTGAGAGCCAGGTCAAGAAGATTCCGTATACGCTGGTAGTTGGTGATAAGGAAATGGAATCCAACACGGCAGCTGTCCGCAAATACGGTGAAAAGGACAGCGTGACCATGGATGTGGATGCCTTTATCAGGGAAGTACAGGAAAAGATCGCGTCCCGGGAAAATAACTGATTTCCAGGGTTAGGCTCATAAGCGGAGCAGTTTCTTAATAGGACAGGCTTGTGTGATAGTATATCATGCAGGCCTGTTTTTTTTATTCCGGAAAATGAATCCGCAAACGAATGATAACTAAAAGTAATACAGATGATAACTATTCCAACTTCGTATTGAACACCGGTGATTTATATCGTATTCCTTATTGATTTATCCCTTGTTTTACTGTATCATAAGATATGTTAAATAATTTGTGTATGGAAACTATGACACAATGGTATAGAAGGGCGGGATCGGTATGAATCCGGAGTTATATGTTGATAAGGCAGTAGAGGATATTATGAATGGCAATAAAACCATGGAAGAAGTCCTGATGAAGATTGACGATCCAGAGATTTGCCACCGCATTGCTGTACTCATTGGCGCTTTTTGGTAATCGGTAATCCGTATTGTGAACAGACCGCCCTTCGGGGCGGTTTTCTTTTTATTCTTCTGCTGTCAAGCGTTTTTGAAAATGTCCCAAAAAGCTCTAAACATTAGCACCGGAAATCCGGTGCTTTTTCATACCTCTAAATAAAATTTTTTTGCAATATATTTGTGGTGTTTTATAAAATTGGATTGCCTCCATGGGTGATCTTTTGCTGGGATATTAACCTTTTTCAGCTTTGGTGCTTCCTCCACAGCTATATCAAAGGTTTTTGAGCGTTCCGCCCGTACCGGAACCTCATCCAAGGCATAGGTGCGATCATCTACTGTAAAATACA